>JGI20166J26741_12070029_pt1 | contig 18792 bp, 12 predicted proteins | sample TergutCu122P5_FD_26741 | JGI IMG/M metagenome (IMG submission 26741)
TCCTTTGTCAGGGGCCCTGAAGGTTATGAAAGGAAGGCTCTGGGAATGAGCTTTTTCCTCATCGGGGCTCAGATGGGCAGCCTGGATTGGGCTCCTTTACCGGGAAACTTGAGGTATGGTTGACAGGGTCTCTAGGGTGGCATGTCTCTCTCTGTGGGAGCTCTGTTACGGGAACCTGGAGGGAGGGCTCCCTTGCTGGGGACCCTCTAGGAATGTGGAAAAAAGGCTCTGGAGACGGGCATCTTCTTCCATAAGGGCACCGTTTGGGGAACCTGGAGAAGGGCTCATCTACGGGGGAATTTTTGAGATGGTAAAGGGGGCTCTGAGGATGAGGCGTCTCTCTCCCTGAAGAGGCTCCGTGGAGGGGATCTTGGAGGGAGAGCTCCTTCACTGGGGTCTCTGGAAGATATGTTGGAGGGCTCTAGTGATGGGGCACCACTCTGCGAGAGACTTCATAAGGGGACCTGGAGGGAGGGCTCCTTTACTGGGGAACCCGAAAGATGAGGTTTTTTGAGATATACGCAAAATGCCCTGTAAGCGGGCCTCCCCCTCCATAGGGGCCCTGTTGGAGAACCTGGAGGGGGTTCGTTTGCCTGGAGTTTTGAGAGTCAGGAAGATTATATCTGGGTTCCTTTTTGGACCCGGAATCTATTAAGAGTTAAAGTCTGGGGGCCATCTGGAAATTTAGTAAAGGAACAGGGCTCTCCTGAGTTGATATCAGATTATGGGACACAAAGGGCCTGTCTATATGGCCTAGGTGCATCGGGACCGTAAGGGCTCGATCCCAATGTTAATCATCAATCGTCATCATAATCTAAACATCCCTATTAACTTTACTATTTGTAGTGTTCATATCGCTGGCCCTCAAAACCGTAATCTCTGAATTATGATGTATGAAACGGAATAAACTATTCTAATTGGTTGCAATCACAGTGTTCGTCCTTCCAACATATCCGTGGTTTGAGGTCCCCACAGTCGAGTTGCTGGGGCTGTAGATGAGGGGTTAACAAAGTTTCGAGGAGCTCTGTAACGTCGTATACCACTCACTGAACGACAAACCGTCACATTCAGGAAAACACAGAAACTCCTATACTCGCTACGAGTTCGTGCAAGGACGACAGCGACGAAATGATATTGTATGAAGATCATTTCACAGACTTAATTGAATACTAGCGATACAACTCTGTGTGCACTTTACCTTTAGTTCCATATACATCAAGAGATCGTAGCACTTGTTTATAGATTCTTTATAACACTGTCTACACTGCCACGCTAAGTCCAATTTAGTTCCACATTTCAGGGGTTGTGGATGTTAAAATTTAATTTTCTGAATTAAGCACCGAGATGACAAGCACATTAAGTTTGTTGCATTTTAAATTATTTGACGTTATTGAAAGAAAAGACGTTATAGCAATAAATTTAGTCCTTACATACCCTCTACGTAAGACTGTTTACCAGTATGTTATAGGTAGGTTTCACCCTTTCATAGGCCACGAAGGCCCTTAGAGAGTGTAGACAGGGCACTAGAAGGGGGTGAGGGGTCAGCGTCACGCACCGGCCGCACCTTACCCCCGGGAAAGACCTGGTACCCACTGTACCGGAACTTGGGTAGGCCTTAGGGCCGGTCTGTACAGGTGCAGAAAATCTCGCCCCCAACGGGATTCGATCCCCGGACCGTCCAACCCGTAGGCAGTCGCTATACCGACTACGCTTCCCGGACCTATACCAGTATGTTATGTAGGATGCAAATCGCTTAGCCTGTGAATTTGAGAACTATTCGAAGTCCATAGCACGAGATGATCTGTGGCACGGAGTATCTATAACGTTGGGCATTCCCTGGCGATTTATGGTCTGTGCTAGCGAGGGTGGGAGAGGTTGTTTGGAAGGAGGCCTATATCTATGACTCGCCAGGGAATATGTCAAGCCTGAAAATTGGTAAGATTATTGGTTTATGCGCGTAATAATGTCATTGAATGCTTAACTTGCTGTATGTTGTTATTGGTATCTAAATATTGACTCTCAGATTTTAGTTAATTAGAATTTTGCCATTTTGCAAAAAAGAAAATGCCGAGGGAATGGAAGAGATATCCATTATTAATTTGGCATATTTACGTTGCAAAATGTAAACGCTGTTTAATATGATGTGTTTGCTTTCTTTGGTAGTATTTATTTACTTGAAGTAAACGTACAGTATTGTTTGTTTCTTTACCAATCAATTTTCTCATTTGTATCTAGAGGTTATGATTTTCAAATTTACTTGTAGCACCAAATTTTTAATATTGTGGGATGGAAGTCGCATGAACTCAGCATGCAGGAAGCAACGAGAACGGCGAACCGAAAAATGTGCTTGACTGGATTCATAATTGGCACTGCACTTTTTTTTTCCACCTCAGAAGATGCTACCTAAATGTGCTATAGAAGATAGTGTAGGTTCTTTCTTTTGAAATTTCAATCCCAGAAGCTGAAACATTACACCAAGGCTTGTTCACCTTGCACTCAAAATTTAGGGAATCGGTATTGACTGCAAAATAAATAAATAAAAAAAAGTGAGTGAAAATGGAAGGTTTGCATTTTACTGTTTTTGGTGGTATTGTAGAAGTATAGGAGCTGGGACAACAAGTTAAATGATTGGCTGTGGACACATTGACCAGGATTTGATTCATTTTGGGGGCTGTGATTTTTCTTGTCATAATTGAATCAAGTTCAGCTCTGGGGCCCATTAATGATTTTATATGGTAGGTATCAGAGTCCTTTGCACTGACTCAGAGCATAGCTAGACCACAAAGTTGACCACACGCCTCTGTTTAGGCCTGAGTTTAAGAGTGAGTGGAGCCTTACCTCCACTTCCCATGTCTATTCAGGGTCTAGTGCTTAAGCTCAAGGACAATGTTGCATTTGTACCATTATTTATTGTATGGATGTTGATACATTGCTACATGTGTATTTAGAAACTCAGAGAAGTAAGAGCTGATGTAATTGCATTGTGTGTTGAGGTGGAAAAAATTATATTTAATAAAAATATCCGATTTTTCTTTATCATGCCCTTAACATTCTTAATGTTGATATGGACTGTGTAGATCATTACTTTAGCATCCAAAATAGTTGTTAAATTTATCAAAAAATAAATTGCAGGAAGAACATATTGTGTGTATGGTATTTATGCTTCCCATCATTTATCTGAAGAAGCTTGCTTGTGAAATTGAAAAGGTGTGAAATTTCTTTGTATATTCATTTGTACAGCTTTTGGACATTAAGATGGCTTCTGTGAAAGTGGAGAAACTTATCCTTCCACATTGAATTTTGATTAGTGTAATGCAGGTTGTTCTGTGGCTTTCTGTGGCCCATGCAGATCATTGCCAGGCTATCAGCTTCCAGGTCCGCTGAGACTTGCCATTAAAAAATGTGATTTGCTGGCACCATGCAATACAAGTTGATGCATTATTTTTAAATAACTCACAGACAGTACCCATGTAAAAAAGAGTTTTTTATTTCTTCTGGTATGTTTCCTGAAAGCTGGAATCATCTCATTGGAACCAAATGTAAATACATTCCTTCAGTGTACTCTGCACCATGTCTGTGTTTCCCATTTGTGACTGTGATGTGGTGCCTCTTTCAACACACAAAATTGAATTTTTATGGGTGTGGCATATTTGTGGCTTTTATTTCTTGTTTGTTCATTTTGTGAAAAACTTTTGATTTCTCCAGTCAAATGCTAGTTTTTGGAAATCCACAACTTTAGACATCCTTCAGTTCCCCAATTCTCTGCACCTGACACACCTTTCCTGTGGGTAGTTGTAGATATATGGACAGATGTATAATGAAATGAGGAAAGATAGAACACTTGTTATCAGACACTGGTGCTATGGAGAGAAGAGAGGTGAGTTCCCTGCATGTGACATGTATGTGTTTAGTGTGTGTGTTTTCTTTATGCTGGCACAGCAGAAACTCCCCTTGCATCACACTGTAGTTTCCAGCTAAATTTAGCATAGTAATATGTTTTATAAGCCTTATTAGATTGGTTGTGTTTGGTAGTGCTGGCATGTAGTTTCAGTTAAAAAGTCCTGATATGAGTCAAGAACGACTGCTGATGCTGGAATGCTCAATACACATCATAAAAATTGTGCAGATACCTAATTTTCCTGCATTCCTGTGATACCTTCTTGTGTATGTAAGTGATAACCAAATTTATAGGTGTGTAACCTGATTGAACTCAGGTTTATGTGAAGGATATTTTGCCTGTCATCAGGCATATTTTTAAATAGAAGGGAAGTTTAAGTCTCTTGGCATATATTGGACATAGATGTTTTATTGTTATCACACACTCACCATTTTTTTAAGTCTCTGGGCAAAGGCAGAGCTTGAGCTTGGTATTTAGTCCCATAGCATGCCACAGTGTTTCTGCTGTGACCACTAGCAGCATGTTGGTGTTGTTTGTTTGTAGTTTTGATTGCGATGGACAGTGTCAGGTGACTTCTGCTTGCCCTAGCACACACAGGGCATGGGAGAAATGTTGGAAGCGAGATCCCTTCGAGACCCAGGAAGTTGGAAATCCAAGAGCAACATTCGCCCTCCACTGCACCACATGGCAGCAATGCGGCATGGTATGGCTTGCTAAGCCCACTTTTGTTTGAAGACTTTTTTCTGGTAGAATAATTGAATGAATGTAGCAGTAAAGGATGGAGTTGCTGGTCATAGTAATAGTAAGAAAAGTTCAGATTTAAGTTATTCAGAAGGTTTAAAATGAGTACATTAGCTGTTATAGATATTGATTTTTCTATGCAGCATTGAAGTGCTTGAAAGTGTAAAATATTGATCACATCACTGGCATTTGGTATTCTCTGTAGGGCTGCAGCTCAGAAGTTTTATGTGTTGTGTGTATTTTATGATTTTTTCTTATTATTGTCTTTGCTTTTAACATAATTGCATAATGTGACATACAGTCCAAAGGGGTGCAGTAGTTTTTGCTTTGTCAAAGACATCATGGCACCTTACATGGAGTCTGTAGTTCTATGACCTTGAATATGCCATTTATTGCATGATCATCTAGGATGTGATGCCATATTCTTATCTGTCAACCAGAATAAACCATGTAATATCTAACAAGACCATAATCTTAATGTGCACTGCTATGAGAATCTCAGAACTCGTATGTCTGAATTGGAAGTTTATTTGTAACAGTGTACCATGCTCTTTGTGTTATGGATATGGGTTGGGACACAGACTTTTCTCTTCATCTCCCTATTTAGCTAGATTCTTGGACTTGTGCAGCCTCCTGTTAAAATAGAAATGAGGGTGTGTTTTGTATGAGTAAAGTGGTTGAAATATGAATGACTTAAGTGCCAAGGATGAATGACTGCAGCTGTATTCACATGTCCCCTATAAGATGTAGTGGTATTGTACTTAGGTGCTTTACAACTTTTATCATCATCATAATGAAAAGTAGCTTCTTGAATTCTCTATTTATCATGAAGTATAGTTCATTTGTGTGCAAGTCATGTGGGTAGTGGCATAACTCATTCTTCAGCGCTGTCTTGTTGGCAGGCAAAACCAGCCAAGAAGACGTGTGTTATGTGGTTGCCAAATATGACTATTCAGCTCAGGGTGCCCAGGAACTGGATCTACGTAAGAATGAACGCTACCTTTTGCTGGATGACTCAAAACATTGGTGGCGTGTTCAGAATGCTCGCAACCAGGCAGGCTATGTGCCCAGCAACTATGTCAAGAAGGAAAAGCCCTCGCTGTTTGACAGGTACCTTATCAAGTAACTTAGAAGTAATATTTACCTAAGTGTCATCTGTGTGGACATTATTCAAAGAAATGATTGTTCTTCTGTGTTGACATATTTTCATATTTTTCGGACAGATCTGAATTTTGTGGCAACTTAGCTCACTTAATGTTGTTTTAGTATCATTTACTAAATATTGCACAAATTCTCATGAAGTATGATGTCTGTGTGGGTCCGCATTAAAGAGGTGTGGTTTTATTGCAGGGGCCATTTCATGTAAAATTAACACTACACTCTCTCAGTATATGGAAGAGTCTGTCTTGTTTCATTATATTTCCATAAAATGTCATAAAAGACTGTTATAGTGTAGACCAGTAAACTTTCAGGTTATTGCTGTCATAAATCCCCACTTGCACAGTAATAGATAAGAAAAAGTATGTTACCTTTAAGGCCATGTCAGGCGGTGGGAATTGTCCTTTGTCTAACGTGTCCAAGTATTGATGATAATATCAGTTTGGCTGTTCCACTGACAGCTGTTTAGTGTTAAGGAAAAAGAGCATAAGAATGCTAAGTGGATGAGAGTTTTTAGTATATATGTGTTATTGGTAGCCACTGACCCACCACTATTGTGAAGTGGAAAAGCTGCGTTGACAGAGAAAGAAATTATGTGACACTGTAGGAAACACTTTTATGTACAGGCTATTCTAAATGTGTTAATGTGTTCCTTTAATCTTTATTTTGAAGAAATGGAATATAATAATGAAAATAAATTAATTGGGAAGTGGGGTGTGTCTAAACAGATTATTTTCAAAGCTTTGTAGATGGGCAATGTAATTCATTTTTATAAATTCAGCTTTTTTTTTTTTTTTACTTTTTGGTTTTTCGAAGTGTGTTAAATGGAATGCCTAAAAGTATGCAAGATTGCAGAATTGGGGACCATGGCCATGAATGAGTGGCTTGATTTTAAATGCTTGTGTGAAAAATGTTAATTATGACCACAGTTGTAAATACTGTAGTAAACTGGAATAAACTGGAAAACTGAAAATGTCAAAAAGTTGTATCATTGCAGTTCATTGACACAGGAAGGTAAAATTTCATGTGTCATTTCTAAATAAAACCCAACAAATCTGCAGAATTTTATTGAAGTCAGAGAAGGCCTGAAAAGGTTGCACTTAAACCGCATGGATCACAGTTTTTAAGAACCCAAAACTGGAACTCTTCATAACATTTAGGTGGCTGCTGGGGGGGGGTTTATAGAATCCAGAATTTTCAACCTGAGAACTGAGCTGTTCTGGGCCACTATGCAGTGAGTAGTGGAAATTCCATACTGACGTTTTGGGACAACCTGTCAATCCAATATTCAAGGGTCAAGAATCCAGATACTCTGTTCTTGACCCCTGAAGATGGGACCAATAAGTTGTCCTGAATTGTCAGTCAGGAATTACCAACTCACTACATAATACCCCAGAAGAGTACAGTTCTCATTTACTTCATGGCAGAATCCTGAAATCATGCAGAATTTTCAACCTGTCACACAATTAAAAAAGCACAATAATTTGTTAACGGTATTACACTGGGATAAATCAGGTACAAAATTATGACAAATACCAAAAGAAAAATGCTAAGAAGAATACTACTCAGACTCACTCAGTTCACTTGCTGATCCTTCTTGACATATCCATTCCTTATCTGTCACAGTCTCAGTCCAGGCTTTATGATCATTAAAGTAGGCATCTTTCCTCCCCCTTTCCTAGTCCTTTCTGCTAGTGACTGGCTGACAGATGTGTTACTCCTATAGATGTTTCCTCCCACCACGGGAAGTAAAAATGTTCATATGTATTTCCATAAATATTGTATTTATCTGATGTGAAAAAACCCTGGGAAAACCAGGATGAATGAGATCTGTATCATAAACCATACCAATTTGACCTGCAACCAAGTTGCAGCCTCAGGCAAGGAGTCATCTGTCCTGACTGTGGTTGCATAGTTGGATTGGTTAATTGGTTTAAGACTGATAATTGAGGTCGCTTTTTGTAAATGTCAGCACATCAAACCAGAACTGAATTAGTGCAACCTATATTTTGGTAATGTCATTTTTTCTGTACGGAGTGTAATTTTTATGCTGCCACGGCTTGGATGCCTGAGAGAGGGTGGAGATTTTTCTTACTTAGTGTTAACAAAAGCTGAGAGATTATCTTGCATATGAATGCCTACGACCCATGTAACTGAAATTGGTTGGCTAGACATATCACACAGTTTTAAGGAGAGTAGGCTAGTACTGAAATTGTGGCTGGAAGTGGTATATTGGTAACCACAACATTATGATGTTAATCATGTGTTGGCAGTATCAAGAAGAAAGTGAAGAAGGGTTCTGGGTCAAAAACACTCCCTTCTAGCAACTCTCCTTCCAGAGCAGTTGAGTCCCCAACGATAGGGCACCGGGTGCCTGCAGACCCTGCAGAAGCCATTGGGACCGCAGTTGTTAAGTACAACTATCAGGTATTGTAGTTGTTGAAATTTGTCTTCTATTCTGTTTTGTGTTATAAATCTGAAATGTCTCTATTTGTGAATTATAGAAAAGTGGATTTTGATTTATTTTGTTATATACTATTTTCAGATCCCTTGAGCTATATTTCTGCCTCCCAGCACTGTCTAACCCCCTACATTTCCTGTTGCTCTTGGTCTGAATTCCACTTACCACCTACACACAGCTTGGTAACAGATGGAATTCTTGTGTGGTCAGTAACAAGTTTTTTTCAGCCTTCAGGACAATTCAAAAAGAAGGAAACACTTAAAAAATTCAGGGAAATTAAAATTGGCACATATTACAGGGATGGAACATGCTCAGATAGAGAATTTCGTATCATTTCTTTGAGCAGTACAGGGGCACTTATTATGAGCTGCATGAACTACAGGCTTCCTTTAGTTTGGTATTCCATTTCTTCCCAGACCTTTGCCAGTATGTCCCCAGTAACTGATATCAGTATTTTGTTGGTCTTGCATCACAGTTCAGGAATGTTTTCTGGAAGTGATGACATAAACACAGCATCCTTCACACATCATAACAAAAGGAAATCACACAGTATTATGTCTAGTGACCTGGGATGCCATGAGTATTAGATGTCATCTTCTGCAGCACCATGTTCTATCCTTCACTGTGGCATTATGTTACTGACATGTTTTTTACACCTCCAGTTTAAAGTGAGGAGGAACACTGTTTTGGTGCAAGATGAAATGGCATAAGTCATTTAATTAAATTAACATTCCAGTCAGATGTTTCCATTGATTAATATTTCTGCAGAAGAGAAAGGCTTGTAAGTTCTGTGGTGTGAAATGGCATAAAAAGGATTTACAAGCACTTTTGGGAAGTTTTGCTCCAGCTCCATAACTTGTGAGGAGTTTGGGAACCTGACACATATGTTTTGACAGTTGACTTTCCTTGTCAAGTGAAATGGGCCTTGTCACTGAAAACAAACCATGCTGCTAAACCACCCTCTTTCAGTTTCTCTTTAAACTCGCAGGAAAACTCACATGTTATGCATTTATCATTTGGTTTTGACACTTGCACTCATTGCTGCTTGTGAGATTTCAGAAGTAAATGGTTAGGGACAACACTCCAAGCTGTTTTTTGAGGTAAATTCTGCTTGCAAGTTGACTTTCATGCACTCTGCTGAAAGACATCATGTGTTGCACTGTTGTATGGGGGATGTATATAGAACCTGGACTTCTGACCTTGTAGGTACAATGTTTGTTTTCAACCTGCCTGCATCAGGTGTAAGTTGACTTACATTATTATGGTGGGGCCTTTCTGTTTCATGTACAAAAGTCACATTGCTCACTTATTGCTAATCGTGTCCTTGCAAACTGGATACCTAAAAATGCCTTTTCTTCTGCAGGTGCAATTTTCACAGTGTTTGTGCTGTGATGAATGTGTGGAGTTTTAATTTCTGGTGGGGATTTAAAAAAGAAATGCCTCAGAATTTATCCTGCAATTTGTATAAAAATTTTGTGTTATTTGCGTGTTTATTGTTCCGTGAACATATGGTACTTCTTTTTTAACTGCCCAATATAGCTTCATGATTGTCACCACAAAAGCCTGCTACAAGAACCTGTATGATCAAGTTTGGTCCCCATATCTATCCCAAGATTCACTGTAGTGTTATCCATCAGTTATTCTCTGTCTCCCCCAGATTGCCTCTTTCTGCCAAGTTCTCCAACTAAAGTATTGTGTACGTGTCTTGTCATACATTTCTGTGTCATACGTTCACACATTGCCCCAGGCTCAGCAAGCAGATGAACTGTCACTGGTGAAAGGCACACGGATCCTGATCCTGGAGAAGAGTAACGATGGGTGGTGGCGGGGGCAGAGTAACACAGCAACGGGATGGTTTCCCAGCAACTACACACAGGAGGAGGGGGACAGTGATGATACACTGCATACCTATGCTATGGCAGAGAATGTGTTAGACATTGTTGTGGCACTCTATTCATTCTCATCCAATAATGATCAAGAGTTGGCATTTGAAAAGGGTGATCGCTTGGAGATACTGGACCGGCCACCAGCAGACCCTGAGTGGTACAAGGCTCGTAATGGGCAGGGCCAAGTTGGACTTGTCCCACGCAACTACCTGCAGGTGAGTACAGCAGCAAGCAGAGTAGGCCATCATATGTTTAATTTTCTTCTTGTTTGTATTTCTGATTTTTGTTAAGATGTGTGAATATTTTTTGGAGACTGGAAATATAAATTTGTGCAGTGTTTTATTCTTTACCCATTAACACTATACCTTCCACTTTCATCTCCAGGCACTTCTGTAGCAGTTTTACATTCTATCCAAATTGTAGAAGACTTGTATGTCCCACAAGTCAAAAGAAGTTTTGCTTGCAATTGTAGAATGAATGATGCCACTGCATATTTTTGAAAGTTGTGTAAGGCAAAGAATGTTGCTGTACAAATGAGCTGTGATTTAACTTTCTTATCAGAAATGGCAATTAGTGTGTTTCTTCAATTGTGACCTAATTTTAAGAATGTAGATTTACTGCCTATGTATGAGAAATGTTTTGTTTTCCCTGGATTTTCTTTCCTTTTTTCTTTCTTTCTTTCTTTCTTTCTTTATTTATTTCTTTCATCTGACTCCTGTATAGTGTTTTTTATATTTGTGTTATTGTTACACAATGTTTAGAGCGTTCACACATTTCTGGTCTTAACTGTAGTATAGTACAGGCACAGTAATGGGCTGAATGGGTAATTATATTGTAATTAATCTTAAATAAGTAGGATTGTTATTGAATATATAAGCACTAATGTGTGTTAGAATATAGTTATAATTTTCTTGCTTTCGAATTACTGTAGAATTAATTTTCTGTATGTGAGATTTTCCTTACAGGTTTATTTTTCAGAAGGATTTGAGCTTGTATAGTGAAGGATCAGCTCCGTGTGTTTCATTTACTGTCTTCCGGAACAGACAGAGTCATTATCTGCAAACAGTAATACAGAATTTAATAGTGCAGGGAATACTGTGAGTGCAGTTGTTGGTATTCTGTAGTCACCTGTAGAAGCCACTAAAATGCTTTGCCCTGAGGAATCTCCTAGACTATCCATGATTATTCTCATGATTTACAGTTCAAACAAAGGTTGAATGTGATGATGAGTACCACAGGAACTGCTTTAACATGTTCTGTAAATATTTCAGAGACACTGAGTGTATATATTTATAGGATATAAAAGTAGTAAGTAAGCCTTAAGTGTAGCGGTAATGGACTCATGTTTTAAAGACATTGTCCTATCAAAAGTAGAGAGTGGTTGGCAAGAAGTATGGTTAAAGATGAAATTGAAATGGTAAGGGAAGGAATTGAGGGTAGTTTCCATACAGAAGCTATTTTTTTATGAAGCACAAGCATGTCAGTGTGGAAAGCCACTGAAGAAATGTATAAAGAAAACCTGCCCACAAGATCTTCAAAATGTCAAATACACTTCATGTTTGGGTATTCAGCAGTCTCACAAAAAAGCATTTGTTGTAATGTGGTGGTGGGAAAACCAGCAAAAGTTCTACTTCTTTGCAAAAGTTTCTCTCAAGGGATTGTCCCCTCCAAACAGGTAGTTAAAAAACAGTCGCTGTTTGTTGTGAGGAATACAGTGACTTCAAGAAGACAGGACTTATTGCTTATCAGAATTTCTAAATAAGAACATGTAAATGCTATGTGTTAGAAAAAGAGCATTTTGAGCATGTTTTCTTGCATGGTTAAGAGTATGTTATTTATCTAACAGAATTTAAAATGTGAATTATGATGGGAAGAATTTGTTGTGACGACGCCATAACATTTGGCGGTAGCATCTCACACAATGATCTGGTCCTTCATGAATGTAAAATTGTGTGTCTAGTGACCAGTATATGGTATACACCGTGTAAGTTGTACAAAATGCTGTATCGTACCTTGTTTAATGTTTCATACATTAAAAAGGAGCCAAAATTCCATGTTCATAATCACATTTATAGTGAAGCTTCAGCTTGAATAATATTTGATGTATAGAACTTCTACTTATTGTGGATTTGCTCTACTTATGCAGGTCATGTATTAAAAGTTCCTCTTCACATTAATAATATTTTCTGTGGTCAGGAGTTAAGTGAATACCTGACTCAGCCATACCGGAACCGTGATGGTGGAGGTGAAAGACATGACTCATTAGACAGGCAACAAGATGGAAGTGGCTCTGGCATTGGGCGTGCACTGGACCGTCCACACCTGGTAGGCAAGGCATGGTACTATGGTACCATCACACGAGCGCAGTGTGACAACCTTTTAAATCAGCATGGCCATGATGGTGACTTCCTCATCAGAGACAGTGAAACAAATGTGAGTATTGGTAACACCTGTCAAATGATACTGAATTGCTGGATAAAATACCACTGTATGTAAAGACCACATGTGTTTCAGATGGGTGACTACTCGGTATCACTGAAGGCTCCTGGACGCAACAAGCACTTCCGAGTTCATGTGGAAGGGGCACTGTATTGCATTGGGCAGCGCAAGTTCCATACGCTGGATCAGCTGGTGGATCACTATCAGCGGGCACCCATCTACACCAACAAGCAGGGGGAGAAACTGTATCTTGTGCGACCCCTCCCGAAGTCTACCAACAGCTGCTAAGTGCACCCACCTGTGCCTCCTGGGAGAAATGAGGCAAAAACATATTGCATGTCAGTAATCATTCCTAGTTTGCTGTAGTGCACTTTTCTTCACAGTCACATTGTGGTTGTGCAGGAGTCAGACATTGCTCTCTATGGCCTGTTCCTGAGCAGGCGGTGTAGGTGCAGTGCAACCACCATTTAATGTTCTTGATATAATATTCAGTGTCAGCGATCCAAAAGTTAGTAATAATCTCAGTGTTAAATTTCCTCCATTTAAGGTATTCCTAAATTTGGTCTTCAAATGAGCTGCCTGTTGAAGGAACATTAAATGAGGGTTTTACTGTATACTGTACGTTTCTAAAGTGTTTGTATTCCTGTGAGGCTGCAGTTGCATTGAATTGTATTCATTAATCTATGTGCGGAAACTTCCAGTGGCAGTGTTGGACCTTTGCTTCGGATATCGCCAACTGAAAAAGAATTGTGTAGCACAGTTTTCCAGGAGATATCTGCCTCCCAGGTGGCAGTAAAGGTACATCTTGAGGTGTCAGGGTTCATTAGAAAACACACCATAAGATACAAATTACAAATGTTGTTCCATAATGGAATATTTAATGGGTTTGTATCAGTAAGAGGATTGTGGGAAAATCCCCTTTTGATTTTCATATTGATACTATCATAAGAAATTCAGTAAGTCATTATCTTTGGCTGCTTCAATTTAAAGAATTCCACAAGACATTTGTGTAGGTGGTCAACATTACACCTTTCTTGTGGTTCTGATTGACAGTTATGGCATGAATTCCATTTTTGCAGAGAGGGTTTTATAGCACTGAATACTGAGATAGGCATTTGTCTGTCATATAAACATTACTGGAGGAATGTCAAGGCAGATTAGTCGCCTCTTTGCACTGCCCTTCTCTCTACCATCATGTTTGCCATGTTACTATGTATCCAACATTTAGAAATTTAAGGATTTTATTTCCAGTGACATCACCTGTGCAAAGTCAAATTTACAATTTGTTTCATCTTGATCCTCTTTAGGGAGTTGCTGAACATCAGTAAAGTCTATATATATGTTTTATGTAGACTTTATTGATGTTCAGTATATTTTTTTTTCCACACAATTTGTTATAACTCCACCATGTTTTGATCTATCTTGATCATCTTCAGGGAGTTACTGAACATCAATAAAGTTTATATATATATATACATACACTTCATTGATTTTATATATATATATATATATAGACTTCATTGATGTACAGTAGACTTTATTGATGTTCAGTAACTCCCTGACAATGATCAAGGTAGATTGAAACATGTGGGAATGATAACAGATTGTGTGAAAATAATAAAATTTTAACATTAGTGCATATGTTGGTCTTATTGTGTGAATTGTTTATTAATGCAGAGGCATGAATAACTTTAAAAACGTGTTGTTGTGACAACAGTGATGATGGTGGCAGCAGCAATGATGATAATGTGCCATCATTCATCAACATTGTTTTTGTTATTGTGGTTCTTTTGTTAGTGTAGGTGACAGACTATCACTGCAATCCCTACAAAACATAACAGTGGTCCTGCATTATTATATATTTGCATAGTCATACTAATTCATTCCAAACAAGACAGGCAAGGTATATATAATATAACATTGTGGTGCATATGAATACTGTATATTCTTTCTTGGAATTCCCAACAGCCTGATACCATTCTGCTCAAAGAGAACACTTTTACAGTGGGGTAATGTCAGCAACAATGAAATGTTCTTAGATCTTCATGTAAAGTGCTGACTGTTTTTTTTCCCAATTTTAACCAAATTTAGAATTTTTCAACAGAGTTTCATAAACAGTCCCCAATATTAAATTTCATGGAAATCCATCCAGCACAAGGCACACTGGTACATGTAGATGGACAGACATTAGGAAGGTAGTGGGCACTTGTCACAACTATGCAAACATACCTAAAATGAACAGACTTACTTTTTATATGTTATCACACTGATGCAAAATGTGTGTTACTGGAACTTATTATTCCTGGTTTTGTAAAGCATACAGGCTTAGAAAAAAGAATGACACATTGTTTTGAACATGTGTAACTAAATTGAAAGTAAAACTTTGGAGAGAAATGTAAGTTTGATTATGAGTGATTTTCTATAGGTATGGCAGAAATTTGTTTATATAAGCATTAATTCCTCTGCAAGAAACTTTATTTGCAAACTTTATGTTTCAGTTTTTCATAGAAAATGGAACCTACCACCATGGGAAAGGCGGGATTAAAGATCCGTGTTTCAAAACATTGTTCTGCAATGGCCATGTATTTGTAGTCTGTAATTTAGTTGGATAGCCTGTAGCACAGTTGTAAGAAGACAAGTAGTACTCTTCTGAATGTTGGATAAGCCATAGGTACATGGCATCTTGTTTTACATAATTATCCTTTCTTGTCATGAGGAATTGTAGTATGGAGGAGATGATATTGGAAATTTGCAGATGCATTAGTTATTGTTTACATCATACAATGCTGGTAGTGCAAGTTTTAATTCATTGTTTTTCCACAGTAGAGAGAAGCAGTTGTGAATAATCACAGCAGTTGAATATGTGTAAATTAAACTTTGAAACACTTACCAGTACGGGAGACATGGCAGTGGAATTTCTCTTTATTGTATGGACTGATGTGATCTGTTGCTGCAGATTTAAGTTTGAAACAACACAACTTGCCAGTGTAAATATAGGGCTGCCTTAGAGGTAACAAATCATGTTGCTGTTGCCTAAAGTTTCCTGCCCCATGTTTCCATCTGTGTCACATGCCAGGCCTCATTTTAATGCATATGGTTACAATGAACACACACACACACACACACATCAAGTGGAATGGAGCAACAAAACAAGCAAACTGTAACTGTCTGAACTTTCCCATTCTGCTACTGTGGCATCCAAACGTCTTGACAGTCCCAGTCTGTGATGAAGTCCCAAGTTGGTTGGGACTGTAGCGGGAAGTAGCTTCTAAAAGCTTTTGATAATTGTGAGGAAATGTGCCATTTTGAACTCTGGAATTAAGATAGAATAAATAGAAGCAAAAATCATGCCAGTAATAGATTTTATTTTATACAAAATAATTTTGACAGCATGATAAGTGATAGAAATGTGGAAAGAACGTAAAATAATTGAAGAGAAAAACTTTTACAGTTTTGTGGTTATGTGCTCTGTTGAGGATGAGAGAGATGCCATTGTCCTGACTTCAGTAGTTTGAAACTGTAGTGAAAATGTGTACCAATCCATGATCTTTGTAAATGATCCTCCTCCAAAGATGTGGTGTGTTCTTGGTTTCCTGTCCGATGCCTGTTGTGTGATAATTGGTGTACAAACAATTTAGAATACTATATAATTTAATGTAAATGTGTTGAACTGTAAAGTTAACTGATTTCTCCACTGGCATACAGCTCTTTGTCATTCTGATGTCTTTTTCTTTATCTCCTTTGTTATAATTAAGTTATTTATTGATTTTTTTGGAAGATGACACAACCCCACACACACAAGTTCAGTTCATAGGAAGGTGGCCTAATATTGGCATGAATTGTATGGTAGAGTAAGAAATTTTTTGAAAGCACTTTGTGTTGCATTTTGATGGTGTGTGCATGCAGTGTTAAGAGGCCTACTGAAGTATTCTGAAGTATTCCTGCAGCACAGTTGATAACAGAATGAAAGTAACTTCTGTAGACTAATGGATGTTGACACCTTAAGAAATTAGTGTAAATATTTCCTGAATCATAATTCTGAGCTTGAACTTGTGATGTGGGGTTTATTCCCCCCCTCTGACATTGTGATGATTGTATATTAGTGATGCAAGAAGTTGTGAGAGTACTACTTGTGCATCGAGAGTTCCATCCCAAGATGCAAGAGAGAGAACTTGGCTCCTGTGACAGAAAGCCATTAAATGTGATGACAGTGCAGCAGTCCAGACTTAAATATGTATTTTTATTGATCTGAGCTATTTTATATGTCTTAATGGTCTTAAGTTGCCACAGAATTTAACAAAATGCATGTGTGAGAGTGCGAAGATTTGCTGTGTCCTACCTGGGAGGTTTGTGTGTACAGATAGAGCCAGTACCTCTGTGTGGCCCCAGACTGCTTCAGTGCCCATATCTTTAACATGACTGTACTTTGGTTGGTCCCAGACATGGTCAAAGTACCATATGGCAGGAAATCTTATCCATTAGCAGCTATAATATGATGACAATATTTGTTTTTGTCATCAGATGTGGTTCCACTTTGAAGACTGTAGAAGTTTATTTCTTTTTTTTTATGGCGTGTATTGCATAATTTAATAGGAAGAATGGTATGTATTACATTACTGATTGACCATGTGACATGACAGTATGAGGTGATATTATTGTCATCCTCTGTGGTGAATACAACCTTGTATTAGAGTATTCTGTTACTAGCGCCTGAAGAGAACTAAATCGTGGATTGTGTTGGCCAAGACAGGCTCCACCAAAAGTGTATATAATGGATTCTGTAATCATGATCACAGTCCTTCCAGTAAACACCACCGTTGCATTTCAAAGAGAAGAAAATTGTTCAGTTATTGCCATATTTTTTGGTGTATTTGATGCAGGACATCTCACATTTGCAGCAGAATTAACATGGGCCACACAGAGTAGCCCACCAAGTGACAGTTGGTGTGGAGCAACAAGAATGTCTCATTTTTGCTGGGATTGCTTTATGTTTCACACTGTACACAGTGCCCTTATTTTCTTCATAACTGTAGCACCATGTATTGTATATTTGCTTGACTGACATGGGACTACTGCTCTGTCTAAAATCCCCATAATTTATTTTTCTGTGAGGGTGTGGCAGATATACTGAAGAATATGGCAGGTCCCCTCAGTAGTCATCTCCTATGTATATGTATATATATAAATATATATTTCTGTGTACTGTATTCAAGTCTGTGCTATCTGTGCAAGTGAGTGAATATTATGTGCATGTACAGATCTGAAGTGTGTGTGTATGAGAAAGGAACATTTACTGATGAAGATTCACTGTGTTTTGCTCATTAATTTTATCCTGCTGGACTGCAGTCATGTTATGTGCTGCTTTGAAATTTCTTTGTATGATTGATGTAATATTTTTTAATTTGCCTAAACAGTAGGACATTTTGTAAACAAGTCTTCTGCTTTGTCAATATTTAGTAAAATTTCCTTATTGTAACATTGTAGTTTGCAGTCTTCCTTTAGGTGAATATGACAGATATGGTATGGTTGATGGGTGTCAACATTTCAGACTGGATGACATCTCAAAGGACTACTCTTAGTTCTGACTGCTGTGAATACATCAAATCTCACAAGACCCCTTTTCAGTATACAGAAATCTATATGAAAATTTCCCTCACAGAAACGGGAGTGGGAAATAAAATGCAAAAATGTTGTGTTCCATCCTTGTTCAGTGGGTCCCTTGTCACCACTTTATGCATGGATGAGATGGCCTTCAAATACAGAAGATAGCTGTGAATATACTGAATAAGCAGTCACAGACAGCCAACAAGTGCTGGTTCTACAGCTTAGTGGCATACAAATACAGCATGCTACAAAATGTTACACAGGATCTTGGACTCTCACAAATTCTTTGGAAAACCAAACTTGAAAAATGGAATGGCTGCAGTCTATTGGTCTGGTTCATTTAACCTTTAGCGTACGGCATTTAAATTCAGTTTTCGTGCCCACGGTACAGAGTGTTACTGCTACAGCCCTTTAAATCGATGCGCGTGTTTGACAATAAACGTTTATAAAAGATGAACAGAATTTGATTAAATAATTAAATAATCTTCACTGTGTTGCGAATAAATCAGAGATATTTCAGTTCAAAAAAAGTTTCAGTAGAAATGTTTAGTGCCTACATGCAGGAAGTTAATTTAAAAGTTGTATAATTTTCAATTTATTTTACT
>JGI20166J26741_12071140_pt1 | contig 18783 bp, 20 predicted proteins | sample TergutCu122P5_FD_26741 | JGI IMG/M metagenome (IMG submission 26741)
AGAGAAATTTGCTTTGTTTGTCCACTTTGTAATTAGAACCAGTGCATTTAATAAATGTCTTATGTACCAGCGTCAGTACAAATATGAAAATAACAAACTGGAGGGACTGCATCAGAAACCGGTCCAAATGGAAAGAATTCGTTGAGAAGGCCAAAACTTCCCTGAAGTTGCAGTGCCTTCAGAAGAAGACTGCAGTGAATGTGGTCTTTCATGATGTCTCAATTTTAAGAATCTGTAAGTGGTTTTTCATTGTTGTTGTTATTGTTATTATTATTATTATATTTGTTATCACCTTTATACAGGGTATTTACAATTACATACCTGAAACAAACCATGTTTCTAGGGTATATTGTGTTGCAGCTGTACTGTATTTACAATTAGTGCTACATGTAATGTTATTTCACCCATGAAATAAGTTTTGTATTTTTACATTAGCATTTTCCACAGTATGTGTGCCGTGCCCAATATGGCTGTTTTTTGAATTCTTTAATTTTGTGCTTTCCCAGTACATTGCTCAGGTACTGTCTAAGTGATTTTGAAATGGCTGCATTCACCCCTTTTATTGTTGGTTTATCATTATCACCACCACCACCACCACCACCATAACAACTTCATGCTGAAGACCACCCTCCACCACTCAGCAGTTCAGTTTCTCTCTTCTCTGAGGAATAAAATGTCAGAACGTAACACTAAAAGGTCAGTCACACTCTTGGTTTTGCTGAATGAGACATACCACAACTCACACTACAAACTGCCTTTCATACACATTCATGAGAAAAGTATGCACTAATGACCTTCTATACCTGCAGTCCATAGGTTTACAGGGGCTCCCAGTGACTTACAACAAAATAAGACACACCACTCAACACTCTCTTGCTCTTATTACTTGAAATTCCAAATTTTGCCACTGTTGGTGGCCTGCCAGATGTGACTACACAACAGCTGTACTTGTTCTTACCACTTATTCTAAAGATGTGGCACCAGAGAGACAACATGAAAGTTTGGTGATCAACACACTATAAAGGTTCTTATGTCCTGTTACAGACACATACTGAAATGAGACAGAATCCCTATATTCTTGGATTTGTACATTTTAGTGACAAGAAAAATAAACCTAACAAGCAGATGAAAACTACAACCAATTATAGAAAATGAGGACTACATGTTACAGGCTCAATGATGCAGATGCTAAACGTTACAGGCCAACTGAACATTGAGCAGATGAAATTCCTGTGCTCTTCAGCAGTTCAGCCATCTTAATCTTAAAACTGTACTTACCCAAGAAACACAGGCGGTTATGTACAAGAGTCTATCTAGGATATGAGTGAATATTTAGGCAAAAACAGCAAATATGAAAGCTTTTACTAAGGACAGAAAATGTGGGACACAAATTGTACATAGCCAGATTCTTCTCATTTCCAAAACAACTTGACGACTTACACACTAAGACTGTCAAACCGAATTAAAAGGAATGCCAACAAAATTTGGAAAGACAATGAAAATGAACCGGGGTGACAGAGCAGGTGATTTGACAAGCACAGTGTGGAAGGACAGATGAAATGTGAGGGGTTCACAAATATACACCACCAATCAGCATACAGCACTTTTTTTATGAGCAAGGAAATTCCACAAAATGGGCCACAGTACACAACTATACCAGACATATGAGGTATGTTGCCAAACCTGACTGCACAACATACATATTCTGAACTAACAGAGGGACGTGGAAATGGAAAACAAGCTACTCTTCCACCTCTTGAAACTTACCTTCTGAAGAGTACCACCTTTCTCACATTGTTGATGCAACATTACCACAATGATAATTCACACATGAGCCTGTCAAGTATCCAATACTAGAACAAGTAATGGTGCCTCAACTCCTCAACACGAGAAGGGGAGAGAGACCTCCTCCATTTTCAACCAAAAAGATTTGATGCACAACACATGAAATAATGGCCTTTGGGAGGAAGAATTTGGTGCTCTGTGCACTCCATCAAAAGCAAAGAAACAGGAACAGAATTATAATGTCCAGAATTCAATATGAGTTTGTAAACTAGCTTCTGATTCAAGCTATATAACATAAATTTTCATTTCTGAAGATACAGTAATACTAAACTGGAAAAGTGGAATACATAAATAAAAGCAATTACCACAGCCATTACTGAACTGACATTTTTGATGGCATTACCTTCATCAAGTAATTAGGCAAAATGGGTGTGGATGGCACAAGGATGTCCTGCATTATGCATAAACATTGCTGAAGTATCTTCAGATATGTCTTACTTTTATGCTTTAAAAAACAACAAAATCAGAACACCTGCTTGGAGAGATCTACATGTATTGTATGATTATTGCAATAATCATGCAATAATCAGTAAGAAATTGCCCCTAGAAGTAACCCTAAATCTCTACACCTACAGAAATGCTTTCTACAAATATGGCAAACAGAAGTTCTGGTCCTATATAGATAAAAGGTGAATTCACTGCACACACCCTGAAGGCATGCAGGGCAAGTGCAGGTACAGCTCCACTCATTCTTAATCCTAGCACTACACAGAGGTGAGTGGTCAGCCTCACAATCCAGCTGCTTTAACTTAGGGGAAGGAGCCCCTGGTACTCACTGGGTGACCCCAGAGATGGTCTGAAGGTTTTGGGGAACAAAAACCTCATGCTAATTCCGGCATTTGAACCCAGATAGAGCAACTCATAGCCTAGTCATGAAACAGACTATGCTTTGCTTGTCTCATAAACAAACAAAACAGTGTGTTGTAATAAGACAGCAGTAACATGCCCAAGTGTGTGTTAAGTTCCATCCCTGAAAGGTATATGCACATGTTTCAATAAAAAAGTGGACACAATGATTCAGCTTACGATCTTATGGGATGTGATGCCAAACAGCCTTATCAGTGGACACCAACAGTTTAGAGAAACACCTGCAGAGGTGAAGTAAATACGACAGGATGCCATGAGGTTGTATGTGCAGATGTGGGGAGAGTGACTGAAAGTTCCATGCCAGGGGGACAGGAAACAGAACTGATGAGCCAAAAGAACTGTGAGAGTCAGTACAACAAATTACTACTGGCTGGACAGTCCCTGGTTCAAACTCTGGTAAGGGCAAAGGGCAATGTCTCTTTGCAAGAATAAAGCAGCTAGGGTGTGGCATTAACCACCCACCCCCATCTAGCACTGAAGTTTAAAGAAAGAGTAGAGCTGTATCTCTACTCATCCTCTGGGACTTCATGGCATGTTATAGGGTGACCTTTACCTATTATATTGGCTACAGTTTGGTACCCAGCCCCTTCAAAGTAGACCCCCTTGGAATTTACACACTGTGGTGAGTGCCTCGCTCAATGCTGGAAGCACTTCTAGAACTCCTGTATCATGATGCTGTCCACCACCCCTGTGATTCACAATCAAATCTTCATCCTTTAATTGAATTTTCATCTCTGAGAAGAGGAAACAGGAATAAAGTGATAGGATGGGGAAGTGGGGAGTAGGGAGGCCGGCCACCATGTCACTTTCAGTCAAAAACTGCTAACAGCCAAAGCACTGTGGGCATGATGGCATGATGTAGCTTCCAATTGTAAGGGTGCAGCTTATCTGGGCATTCTATTCTGACATCCTCCCTCGAATGCCTTCGGACATGTGCAAATCATATGCCACTTGGCCTTATGGATGACTCAAAGCACTTTTCATGCATTTTTATCAGTCTGATTTGACACTCAGTAACCTGAATGTTCAAAACTGAAATTTGGCTAATTCTGAAACACAAATACAATTCAGAGGTTTGTGTTCTACTCATGGCATCATCATAAAATACTTTTTGGCATCTTTTCATAAGTCTGAGAAGCTGTTTTCTCAGGGTCAAACAAAACTTTATGCAAATTCTCTATTTCTTAATGACTCCCATTTCAGTGGGCTACAACAATCACAGAACACAATAAAAAAAACACACACATTAACATCAATTACACAAAAACACACCATTCTCTTACAGTGACACTCTCCACATTAATTCACAACAAATCAACTCAGTAGCCAACAGCAGTATATCCAGTTAGCACTCCACATGGCCAGTTGGAAAGCACTTGGATCACAACTCATATCCTGGAGGAACAAGGGAAAGTGAGAAAAGACAAACCTTTTTTAGGGGTTCACAGACGATGAGAAACATGGACATGGACAACAATATACCATGCAGGAAAAACATGAGTGAGAACAAATGGTCCTTCTCAGTATCACAGTCAATGGGAAATGAGAAGAAATATTTATCAGGTCACAGTAGAAGTGCTGCCTTGGGAGGAAGAGACTATTCCATCTTTGGCAATAATCTGCTTTCTATCCTTCAGGCAGCAGACACAGGGTTTCCATATTTTGCTGAGAGAGAGGCTTGCCTCTATATCAATGTTATTATGGCACGGCTTATCTACACTGCTCCTTTATGAGTCTGTAGTCTGTCGCAGCTTTCTTGGTCAGGATACCAGTTGACCCAAGAAAATGCTGTGTTCCAAAATGACAGACTTCTACAGTTGGTAAACAGAATGTGACAGTGCTGTTCATTAGGACTGGTCATGATGGAATTACTCAATGAACTATTCAATGAACACACCATCACATCCAACTGAAGCAACCAGGAACACCAGCCATTACAGAACACAGCAATGACCTGTATCACTGCATCCTGACCAAGCAATCCACATGCAGGGAATAACTCTGGAAGCAACAAGACATCGAGCTCCAGTGCAACAAAATTAACATGGACAGTTGTTTCTGAGTAAGAAACAGGTCTCACCATGGATACTCACTTCCTTCTGTGGCAACGCTTCTCCACCTATGTCCTCATACACAGGACTTCTCAATCCCCACTCCCATCCAGTATGGTCCTAAAATGTGAACCTGTTCTCTCTTCCTGCCCCTTGTGGATTATACATTGTTATATCTTGCCCATGTGTTCAATATGCCATGACCCATACAAAGTGTCTTCTTTTCCCACTTTTCCATGTTTCTTCAGAATAAGAATGTGGCCCTAAAAAAGGTTCTTTATTTCTAGGTTCCCATAATTCTTGCTCACTATTTCTATTGGCTCAGGCCACATTCTACTTCCCCACAATATTCCATGGATCTGAAAGGGCAACTTCCTGGCAGCCTGCCTACATAACCCACTCCACTATGACCCTACTCACTTCAACCCTGCACTTTCCTTCAAAACACTGGTATCAACCAAATGGTGTCACAACCATTAACCTTAATCTGAATACAAAAGTCATGGAACACAAATTGATACGAACATACTGATTGCAATTCCAGACATGAGGCTGTGAGTTAATTATGACAGAACAACACCACATACACTTCAGAAATTATAATTACTTCTTTTTATGAACTGGTAATTACAATTGGGTCTACAAAAGATTAATGGCACAGTACCTATTATTAGAATCTCTCAAATAAGGCGAGCAGTATGCCTGGTAAGGAACACATCTGAAGATTTGCAGGAAGCTTACTGCTTGTGAACGCAAGTGTACTGATGAATGCCACCACCATTACCACAATTTAATATAACACCAACCAGCCACAGTGACACCAATTCTGTGGATGTTTAAATCAATAAGGAAGACTTCTATATTAAGCGACACATATGCCCATAACTCTGGCCTGGAACACGTGCAGGAAACATACAGCATGTGTCATATACAGACCTGGTTACAAACCTTGGCGGCACCAAACTGGATCCTCGCCTTTCCTTTAACTAATGTTGCAGCTATCTGCATGATTACAGCTTCCACTGTGTACGCAGAACTCCAGCCCTGCTTCGTGAGGAGTTCCATACAGATGGCTCCACCAACCAGCACATAACCTCCAGAGATGATGGGATGGACCACACGTACAAACGGTGGCTCAAAAGGATACGTTTCCTGTATGACAGAAAATCTACTACAGAAAGAGTAATTCATTTGCATTGAATTCACTGTCTGTTTAGTGAAGTGCTGAGTTAACAGACTAACAGAAACGGCACACACACATGCATAAAAATTACAAAAGTACAACAGTACAAACACCAGGAATAATAAGAAAGAAAACAGCATAAAAACAAAAACAAAAAAATAATAAAAGCAAAGCTGCATAATTAATACATGAAACAGATCATAACAAAACTACAAAAATTAACGTATGACCTGACTGATCATTAAGATATCAATATTTATGCAAAACAGATTTGATGCAGATGCATGCCTGCCAGGAAGGCAGTTTCAACAGGACAAGCTGACAAACAACACAGCGAAGTGGTAAAGTATGAAACACAAAAGTGCTAATTACAAATAATGCACCAAGCTGAAGCCTTCTCTCATGTAAAGTACATAAACTAAGAAGCTGATATGCAGTAGCATAACTATAGCCATTATGGTCCTGGGAGGAAAACTGATTATAACAAAGAGCTACAAATTTCTGCTGTATGCATTCAAGTTGTTTAGCATCTACAGAAGTAACTGAGTTCCATATAACAGGTGTACTCAGACAACAAACAAAGCAACAATATAATAGTGAGTAAGTGCCAACAACTGAGAAGCATGTAACATTACATTTATGACCCAAGGGCATAATAGGCTGACTCTAGTTTTACTTCTATTGGGATTCATGAGATTAGCATCACACCAGCTTTGTACAGAGTAAGTATCTAAATGTAAATGTAACCATCAAGTTACATGACTTGACAACATGAAAAAATCTTATGTCACCAACCATGAAAATGTAGTTGGAATGATTAATTACAATACAAATATCATCAATAAATATATTAAAATGCTCAGCCCCCCCTTGTGGGACAACAGAAAATATTCCAAAACAAAAAAATACCAGCAACTTTAAAAAGAAATTCTGCCAGTGAGGTAGCTTTGAAACCAGATGAAGCAATCATGCATAAGGCCACAAGCACCAAGTATGTGTAAGAGTAAGGCATGTTGAACAAGGCCAGAGGCAGCACTAATGTCAAAGTGTACAGCATCAACTTGATGGTGGGAACTAACCGAATGGAGTATGTAGTCCAGTTTAGTTACAGACATGGCAGATTTAGATTTAATGAAGCCATACTAACTAACAGCAATTTAATTTAAACTTAAAGGAATGAAACGCACAATCATTAATCACAAATTCAGAACTTATGGCAAATTATTAAGAGATGAAATAGGACAGTTATTCATAAAGATACTACTGCCTTTTGTGAAAACAGGCACAACAGCAGCCTGCTTCCAAAGTGAGGGAAACAGCTGCTGAGCCAAACTAAGATTAAAAACACACTTAAGTACAAAATATCTCTACAACCCTCATTCATATAACCTGGGATATCACCCAGTCAAAACAGATGTAACCCTTTAAAGATGAAACATATCTGTTATATATAAGGTCTCAGTGCACAAGGCTTGGTAAACACTTTCCACCTCAGTTACAACAACTGATCTGTTAATGATGTGTAAAGTGAAAGTTAGTGTTCCTTTTGAGTTCCATATAAAACACATAAATGCAATGTGAGCACAATGCAGAATTTCTGAATTTTTAAACCTGGTGGTTGAACATTCGGGTTTGAAAAGGTTAACTTTAAATCAGTTCATACCACTGTGATTATACCAAAGATATTTAAAAAAAGGCCATCAATCACAACTCAAGGGTTTTAATATTAACCCTTTAATGCCAAACGACTTCTAAAGACGTTGCGCAGTAAGCCCTTTAAATAGCCGAACAACTTCTAAAGGAGTCGCAAACAGTGTGATGAAGTTTAGAGGAATTTTGTTCACTCCTATTTGGTTAACTGCTGTGGCTTGCTATGCTTCAGGACCCTTGAAGGTCAGGCTTTAATTCAGGAGCCAGAATGTACCCCCTCCACCTCCTAAACCCCTCCACAAACACCGATATACATGTAGACACTTAGTAACTGCATATTATTCCCAGCTAAATAATACAGTTCTGACACTGCTTGCTTTGACTATCGCTTGCTCTGAAGTTCACTGTGGGTTGAAATATCAATACTGGCCTATGAAGTAAACTCTCGTTGTTGACCAGAAAGGTTGTCAGCTGCGTACTGTACCCATATAATTCAGACAAAACTAATGCTCAAAAATCGAAGATATCCATTAAACTCAATGTTTACAGCTAAAGAAGGAGCTCACTGAAGAACAAAAGCAAAGAAGAGTTTTTAGCTACTAAACAAATAGCTGTGCTGGAACACCCTGCCCATTCACCGGATCTAGCCCCCAGTGACTTTTTTCTGTTCCCGAAGATAAAGGAAATATTGAAAAGAAGGCACTTTAATGACAATGATGACATCAGGAGTAATACAATGGCAGCTCTGAAGGCCATTCCACAAAACCAGTTCCAAAATTGTTTTGAAGGGTGGACTACGTGCTGGCATCAGTGCATAGCTTCCCAAGGGGAGTACTTTGAAGGCGACCACAGTGGTATTCAGCAATGCGGTATGTTGCACTTTTACCGCGATGAGTTCGTGAACTTTACTGTCAGACCATGTAAATTCCCAAAAATATACATCCAGGAATGTCAGATATTATAGAGTTGTTCAAGCAATTATAATTTGCTAGATTTAATCCAATAAGGATCAGTTAATATGATGAATAATCTCAGAATTTACAGAACCACTTCAGGTAGTCATGTAGGGCAGTTCAATTCTTAACCACAACAGTGCTGCCATAGCACAAAATGTAAAATGGTAACACATCCACAAAGAATTGGATGTGTTTTTTTGCTTTCGTAAATCAAAATCTCTGACTTCAATTTGGTGCCACTTACAAACAAGAGGAGATACTATCTCTAACAAAGTCAAATCAGATACCAGTATGACACTTCCATGACAAAAAGCTGCATTTGCCAAGGTAAGAACCCCAGTCAGTAAACAAATGGTGATATGCATTACAGCATCATTCACTGTAAGTCCAAACCAGTCAAATGGCAGGGCCAGTACTGACCTAGGAATTTCACAACGCATCATATGGAGACCCCTTTGAAAGATGCTTTAACTTCAGATCTCCCATCCAAACAAAGTGACAAAGGTGGGTGAGGGGGCCTCTGTGATGACATCATCCATCAACAGGAAGATTAAACATCTGATACTGCCTTCACCAATAAAGCCACATTTCACCTGAAGGGATCTGTTAAGAAACTGACAGTGTGTTTCCGGGGTAGCAAGAAACCTAATGTCAGTGTGGAATTCCAGCATGCCAAAGTTTTCTGTACACATTCCAAGATACAGTTACACAGTGCGTTCTTCTTAATTTTAGGGCCATTGTTGGTACAGAGTATGCAGACACACTGCAGCACTGGCAGTGGCCACAGCTGAAGGATGACTTTTCTGGCCATTTGCTCTTCCAGCCAGATGGGACACCACTCAATTTTCATTTTGCTGTAAGAGCATTTCTGGATGAGGAGCTGCCCAGAGGTTGGAAAGATGGTGCGGGCCCAGGCACCATGGTCCCCTGGCTTGTGCACCTCAACTTCTATTTCTGGGTTTTCAATCACAGATCATGTCTACACCCAGTCCCCAGCAGACTTACAGACATTACTGGGGACACCATGGTAAGCCCACTGTTTGCCACAACAGTTGTCCTGAAATGTGTCATCATGCTCACAATAATTTCATATCACATCATCTAGCCAGACAGAAACCAACAATGTACATTAACACTAACTGTCCACTCTCCACAAACAGCCATATCATGTCCATTTAGCTCTTCCGCTGCATGGCTGCTGCCAGCACAAAATGCTTAGAATACACAAATAAATGTGCAATTTTCTCAGTTATATTTACTTGTTAGCTGAACACTATGCCTTTACCAGTTACTGTATGTCACTATTACATTTCTCATGCCTGGACATACAGTCTGTGAGGAGCTACCTCAACCAGACCACATAATGAAGTACGCTGTCCCTCACACTCCCTTCCCTTGCATCTGCTGCAAGATGGAATCACGGAGCAAACACAACATTCAGAATGATGAAATTTATTTCTAAAACTGGCACAGGCTAGCATTCTACCCAGTCAAGCTGAGGCAATGGAGTCATCAGATTCTCTCTGTTCTTATCTTCCAGACATCTTTCAAACAGTGTAAGGAGACACAAGGTGGCAGATACTTTCTTCTGTGTTGCTATGAAGTATATAATATTCCCACTCAAAAAGCTGTTTCTAACATAAAACACCACACAAGCTGGTAACACCATTTGTTCACTCATTGTAATGTGGCACCTATTTTGGTTTACACACAGTGCAAAATCCTTTCCTGGACCATACTTTGCACTGGAAGATTCACTCACCCTGAGTCATTCCAAGTGTAGGTGCCAATGTTTCCCATACCATTCACCAAAATTTACCTATTTCCTTTTTTTCATTTCACATGTTTGTGGCCTCATGTAAGTAGGCAGATATTTTATTAGATCTCACAATGCCAGACACATTATGTCTTTCGTTATCAGTTTCTGGAAAAGGGTACGGCTGGAAAGGAAGTTACCAGAATCAATAACATGCCCTTTCAGTAACAATTTCAAAATGATCCTCTACACCACTGGTTCAGCCATGTCTTCAGGCTCCTATGCAAACATCAAACTTACAGAGAATCCCAGTCTTACTGTCATACAGGGACCAAACTTGCATATGCCAAGTAACAGATAGGTCAGAGGGCATTTCTGTTTGATCCACATCAGAAGGTATATATTATCTCAACAACAATCTACCCTAAAACAAACACAGTTTCATCAACTGACAGTAGTGATCCAGGGCAACATATTCCAGGTACATGTTCTGAACTATTTCCAACTAGGCCTAATTTAAAAGGTGGTTGTAGTCCAGACTTTCTTAGAAATTTGTTCATTGCTACCACTATAGTGCTGGTATGATCACAGGAGCCAGCACTTATTCTTTAAGATTAATTAGGCATACTAATGAGACAATGTGCCTCACTGTATGAATATCATCTCCACTGCATCCATCAAAGAATGGGCACACACACGGGTCATACATTCTATCAAGAAGCAGTGTAAAAAAAGTTTGCATTTGTTCTATTTTGTAGTAAAATACTGATTGACAAAATGATGTAAAAATTGTAGGAAATGGTATACTGAATCCTCTCTGGCAATGACTTCTCCACTTGTTTGAAAACTGCCGTGGAAATCCAAACCCGGTGTTGCAATCTGTGCCATGATACAGACAATGATTCATAACAATTATCTTCCATTTCACTATCATTCTCACTTTAACTTTCACTGACATATTCATCATTATATTGACCCTCAGACTGAGAATCAGCAGATAAAAGGTACTTTATGCTGTTACAAGCAGTGTGTTGACACCTAACCGAAGCCATGGTTGTTCACATGCTACAGCTAAAAAACTTGATGCTATGTACAACTTGGTACAACTTGAATAACACAGCAATATTTTAAAAAATCTTATAAAAAAAATACATTTAATATAGCCAAAAGTTTTACCTGAAAGCTGCAGTGCCATAAAGTTGAATATGCCACCAGCACACATTGCATTGCCCTTAAGTCATGCCACTAGCACACCTTGCATTACTGTTAAGTCACGCCACTTGCACACCATGCATTACCATTAAGTCACGCCACTAGCACACCTTGCCTTACCATTAAGTCATGCCACTAGCACACCTTCGTATACTGAAGGTTCCACACCAACTTTAGCAGAACATACAACTAGAACATACTGGACAGTAGGCTCCACCTGCTCTTGCTACCGCTCCTTGCTTCGGATGTTATTTCCACTGTCCACAGTATTTAACATAGCTTTGCAGCTGCACACAATTACCTTAAAGGTCATATTCAGCAAGATGCTATCCTTTCCCTCCTTTTCCTTGAGCAGCACCAAATCATTATGCAAAGGAGAATCAGGATCAACACTCATCAGTCTAATGTTCCACTCATATAAGCTGTCATTCACCAGGTCAATGCTGTACATCCCTGTGTAAAGAACACTTCATTGTAAATTGCCCCTTTATATGGGTAAAAAAAAAGTATTAGCACTGCAGGCTTTGGTGTGACATTTACAAATAACTAATGTCCCAAATTTCACTATTTTTCCCAAATTTTCAATTACTGGTATCATTCCCCAGTGATGGGTCATCTACTGAAGATAAGGACCATGGGTAGTGATCACAGTCATTTGTCAAGGTCATGCCTGCAGATATCATTCACCAGTCAAGTCATCATGGTGGTGGTGGCAGCTGTGGTGGTAGTGGTGGCAGCGGCAGCAGCGGTGGCTGTGGTGGTGGTGGTGGTGGTGGCGGCGGCAGCAGCGGTGGCTGTGGTGGTGGTAGTGGTTTGGTGATCGGGGCAGCAGCAGTGGGTCTGGTGGCAGTGGTGGAGGTGGTAGAATAGAGGGCATGTCAGTGACTATATGTACGTGTGTACAAACTACCTCCTTATATTATTTGAAGAAAGATGCACATTTCAGACCTTAAAATCCAGTGAAAAAGTAAATTAAATATTTAACAGCAAGTACAGTCAATGATGTCAACACAGTTGTTAAGGAACGTGCTTCAGATACACTAGGCAACTCCAGTGTCTGATAAATATGCTGACAGACTGGACATCCAGTTGCAGTCATCACCCAAAACAATCCCAGAGAATTCCACAAATGGAAAATGCTGATGAGCATTGTGTTACAATGGGCAGTGTGTAATACATTACAAAAACAACCTTATTCGAAGGACAAACACAGTCCGGTTCACACAGCCATAGGAGGCCATGTGTGTACGTCCAATATCAGATGTTTCACAACCGCTTCTCTTCTTGCTGATGGTTAGAAAGAACATCTCCACAGACATGCAGTGCATTTCACATCTCTATGTTTCTCTTTATGTTGGTAAACTTATATTGCCAGTCTGAGAAAACAGCATGACAGAGGTACAAGCACAAACCTTCTCCTAGGACCCAATAGACATGTATTTACAACCATGATCCTGGCTAATGCTGGCACATCATTTTTATTACCAGATAGAAATATGAGTATTATGACTGAAAAAGGGATGATTTTTGGCCTTATACAAGTATGTGTTGGATCAGAGTGGATGTTTGTGGTTATAATTTAGCAGTGTGTGCACAGCACTCAGGGAGACAATTCAGAGTAGCCTCTGTGGTAGCTATCAGACGTGAAGAACGCCAGGTATATCGCAGCAGTGTACTATGTATTGTAAATTTGGAGGCATTGCCATCATGTCTAAATGTGCAGCCAGGTTAACCACTAATTAATGGACCAGCAGCCCATATGACAGTGTAATTGAGTAACTAAGAGCACGTTCCTAAGCAAATAACACAGAAAAGCTGCAGTCTGGTTCATTCCACCCTAATGAAATGAAGATCACACTTAGGTGGTGTAAGGGTGCATCTATAACATATACCTCATGACGGGTTCACACAGTGAAATAAGAAGTTTTTGGAGGCACACACTTATAAGATGAGGGGACATCTTCTCTGGCTCATACTTATAATGTGTCTAAGAATGATGCTATACAATGGATGACTGGGTTACAGGCTCAACATGGCTGTACAGCTATAGGCTCATCTCACAGACAGTGGCAGTTCTCATGCTTCTGCAGACTGTCAGACACAACCATGCAGAGAACGCCAAAAGCAAGGCAAATAAGCAAACACTGAAATATCCAGCACCTCTAGGCTCAAATGGTCACCAACTATCACAATTTTTGGACATCAGAATGTTATGCCTACTGCATATGTTACTGTAGCTGGCAACTGCATACACAGTCTCAATCATTTAATTTCTTACTTAATATCCTGTCCTGTTTTCACCACCACACTTGCTATTCCTCTTCATCACTACTTATGAGGTGCTACCCAAAAGTCCCCGAAATTTGAATGACGTGAGAAAATAGCTTGTAGTATAGTCATGCGCCGCTAGGTATCGCGAGCTGCACCCTTTGTGAATCAGTCTGCCAAGCAGCATTGTTCTGTGTTGGCATGCGTGTTTTTTCTGTGCATCTTTTTGATGTCGTGTTAGTGCTGTTTAGCGACCATAACAACCTGCTAAATTAAATGATGTGAAGAAGCAGTGGATTGCATTAAATTCTGCTTCAAACTTGGCAAGACGGCAGCAGAAACACACAAAACGCTTAAAGAAACATTTGGTGATAATGCCCTAGGCCAAACGCAAACCTACGAATGGTTTAAGCAACCGCAGGAAGCATGACAAATTTAAAGCAATGTCAAATCAATGTTGATTGGTATTTTTTTGACATTGAAGGCGTCGTGCATAAGGAATTTGTTCCACCAGGACAGACGGTGAATGGTAAATTCTATTGTGATGTTCTGACACAACTGAGGGAAAACATCCAGCGCAAATGTCGAGACAAGTTGTGCAACAACAACTGGACCATGCATCATGACAATGATCCAGCTTCCATGCACACAACAGTCATGCCCCACCCTCCCTACTCACTGGACCTTGCCCCCTGTGATTTTCTCCTCTTCCCAAAGAAGAAATTGAAGCTTAAGGGCCAACATTTTAACAGCATTTAAGAGATCCAGATTGAATCACAAGATGTGATGACGATGCTGAAGCAAAATGACTTTCAACCGTACTTTTGATCATGGAAATCCCACTGGGATCACTGTATCAATGCAGAAGGGGACTACATCAAAGGGGATGGTGGTGAATAGAAATTCTGGTAAGTGGTTAAGATGCGGCAGAAGAATTTCAGGAACTTTTGGGTAGCACCTTGTATGTAACAAGACACCAGGACACACTCTTTGCTGTCACTATCTTAACTGTTCACTCGCGTAAATATTCATTCTTGATCGACTTTCACTTTCTGAAATCTTAGAATCAGTGCCCATGCTGCCGGTATACTGAACAGTGAAATGCAATGGGCCCCTGTAAACTTTTAGTGAAGAGAGCTGTCTGGATTCAGTGGCAGATAAACCACCTTTTACTGTACTATTATTTCAAACAGGATCTACAAAGGGCAATTTTGTTTATGTTCAGCTCTATACAAAATTGTAATAAATTCTGGAACTAATAAGCAACTGATGGCCATCACTGTTCTATCTCCACCCCATAAAGTTCCAGCTAACACTGGTTAATATATTTACTGATAATGCACAATCTGTACGATGCTGACATACTGCAGTTCCCTGGTTTTCAAATGCCATCAACACTAAGGTATAAAAATCCAACACTGTGCCAACAGACAAGCAGAATTATTCAGATGATGTAAGTGACCTGAGGAGAGGAAGTAACAGAAGGCTGCAGAAAATGGCAAAATGAGGAGATTCATGATTTGTACTCCTCAGCAAATATTATCTAAGCAAGGCATTTAGCATGTAGGGGGGTGAAGAGGATTTGGTGGAGAAACCTATGAAAAGAAATTTCAACTTCAATAAAAGTGACTGTTTCCTTACTACAGAGGCATTTCTTACTTTAGCAGCTATAGTGCACCTTCTACAATCCACACTGTTATGTACTTTCTTTTAGAATGTCCGCACACAAAATTGCAAAGTGGCACTTCCATGCATACAGACGATCATTCAGAAGTTCTAACTACCCTGTCACTATTCGTTTTTACTATGCCTGAAGAAATCAGGATGAACATAGTAGACATTTTAGAGTGGTGCGCCAACCCCAAATCCACCCCCATCTTCCAGTACCTCTGGCAATTGGAGACATGGGGGGGGGGAATGTTCGATTCTGTGCCAGTGTGGGGCCCTTCCACCATGTCCAAAACTCAGAAATACTGCAGAGTTACCCACCGACTAATGGTAATTAAAAACCAACACCAAGTCACACATGACTGATCAGATCTGACTTCAGGCTTCTGCCATGTGAATAATCTAACCACTGGCTCCTCACTATTTGACATGCAGATGTGTACTTGGCTACACAGCTTTATTAGACTTGTGGCTGATTACACTACATGTCCTGCCAGCAGTCACACACACAAATCTACAGTTCCATAGGCCTAAATATCAAGGGGTCTATGTCTGGGTCCCTAATGCATTACATGGGTTTACATGACTGATGGCCCAGGCTCTGCACTTAGACCCATATATTGCATAGCTGTGAAGGGCAGGGACGGTGATGGGGGAGTGAGTGATGTGGCCACCCTGAGCAGCAGAGTCCATGGGTCAGCAAAGGAGGCAGCAAAATGAAATCATTTAAATGAAAAACAATTCTTTTCTGTACTCAACAATTTTTAAAATAATGAGCAAAATAACAGAATATCAACGGATAACTGTAATTTTGTTAAAGTCCATTATGTCTATTAACACATTCGCTGCCAGCTATTTAAATACCCAGGGGCATTAAAATGCCAGCCATTTAAAGGGTCCACAGCCCCTTCTTTCATGTTTTCAGTAAAAAAATAATTACACGAAAATTGTACGAGATAAAGACTTGAAATTTAGAACATACCTTCAGTTAATGTTTCAGCGTGTGATATCATGTGTAGCAGCCTTCTGTATCTGAATCACTGTCATTTACAATTTCATTCACCACATCAGCTAATTCTTCGTCAGTTCTAAATCCAATTGTTTTTCTTTTCCTAGATGCCATGTTGCACTGAGAAGTATAAACTATCACACATACATGACTTCACATGTAAAAGATTTTTTATAGACTGCAGCCAGAGACAGCCCACTCTCCCTCTGAGCATAAGGATAAACACGGGTTCATTATATCGCAATGTAAGCATAATAAACTAAAAAAAGGGATAAAGACAACGTCAGCTAGATATACTGAAGCTGCTGTATAAGTTTCCCGCCTGTAATGACAGGTCACGTAGCTGATTTAAGCTGAAAGAGTGGAGCGAGCGCGATCGAAAAATTAGATCATCTAAGGTCGATGCTGGCAATTTTAAGCATGAATTATTAAATCGACTAAGGTCGACTATGGCAGTGAATGTGTTAAGGACGTTCAATGTAATTACTCGCCCCAGGATCCACAAAACCATCTATGCCACTGTTCTGTGCTCAGTCTGAATGGTCCAATCAAGAACTTCATTTCCAAGCTCCCTTCATGGATATACAAGTAGGAAGTTGTGCTGAAACTGTAGGACAGCACCATAGAGAAATCTCTCCTGGTAGAAGTTCAGGAAATTAACAAGACCTTTAAAAAATATAAAAGATATAGCCCTAGAGAAAGAGAAATAACAAATATCCTTCCCACTGACAAGCATGGCAACATCAGAGATGTGAATGGGGAGAGAATGTGGCATGTGTTTGGCATGGAAAGAGGGAGGAGATTATTACAGAAAAAGTTGTACCAGTGTGACTTCTTCACACATAGAAACAATAAAATATTTAATCAACAAAGATTTATTTATATATTTGTAACTTTAAAGCACTTCTCCATACAAACTGTTTTATGTTATGAATCTATCATTTTCTATACATTGTCGATGCCCTTAAATGATTGCAACAGCAACAGCAAACAAAGAGGATCAGAAAAATGCCATACAGAGCTGGACACGCGGGGAGGGAGAGGGTGGAGACAATGATGCACATATATTACAGTATGTTTAAGCATCTGCCCTTGACCCTTTTTGATTGCTGTAGCAAATGCAATTTTGATCAGATATCGACTTCTGCACAGTCTGGCGGATGTAACTGGATCCTTGGTACAAGTGTAGTTTTTTTTTTTTTGTGGCTAAGTAACTTCTACCACTAAGTACTGCTTGTGCAAGCCCCTTACAATCACACGCTGCCACCACCGGAGGCCAAAGTAAGCTGACATACTCCGTGTGCTTCCCATGGCATCTGGCAGAGACAGCACAATCAATTTTTAACATCAGTTTATGGCAAAAAAAAATTTCTGAGAAGGAATTAATAAAAACAAAGGAGACTGCCATCAATACCAAATCACAAGCTTTCTCATAACGTCTTCCTGAAATGATATGTATTGTACGTCAGTAGATCATGATGTTCCAAACAAATCTTACCGTATAAATATATACGATGGAACAGATGACACACAAAAAAGGTAGAAAAAAATAAATAGAAAAGAAGAACATGTGAACCCCCTTCCTATCCCCACAGTCAGAATGCAGACCAGTCTACCTGAGCAGGTCAAATGCTGGGTACCAGTCACATTCCAGACTTTTAATCAGATATCTTGTTCAAACCATAGCTGGGACACCAGCCATCCTGAGGTTTCGCTGTATTTTCCTCAGTCCATTCACACAAATGCTTGGGTAATACCTTCATCAGGCCACAATCCAGTCCTCACAAACTCCCTTTCCAATTATGCACACACCAACCATCCTGCTAACAACACTACAGTGTGTGATACCAAGTACGACATACAACAACACACAGCCAGGTGACTGGACAGTCTGCAGTTTGAAAGGATTGTAACAGCAATCATGCTCAACTTTCTATGAGGATAAGATGAGCTTAATAATAAAATACCAAAGCATATGGTAAATAATGTTCAAACCTACCTTTCTTAAAGCTATCAGATCTGTATATGTCCCTCAGTTCTTTCATGAGCCTATCAGTTGCTTGAACAGAACCAGAAACAGAACCTTTTAAGTAATCTTGCCGTTGATTCTGCCTTAGCCGTTCCAGTGTTGCCAAGTGTTCTGTGTCCATTTCATCCACCTGGAAAATTAATACATAACAAGCACAAATCACTTCTCGGAAGCAACTTCACAGACTACGTGTTTATAACAGTTCAGAGAAGAATTATGCAGTGTGATATGTCAATAATATTCTTGGAGAATCTACAAATTTGATGGTCTCTGTTAAAAACAAATGTAA
>JGI20166J26741_12072251_pt1 | contig 18776 bp, 7 predicted proteins | sample TergutCu122P5_FD_26741 | JGI IMG/M metagenome (IMG submission 26741)
TTTGTACAAATGCCATGTTATTTTACTTTCCACAAAACAACACTTAAAAATTTTGCATATCTGTCTAAGATCTGTCATGTACCAAACATAAGTCCTGGATATTGAAATAAAAGGTGCCAATGTCACCCCCACTTCACAAGTGTGAGCAACCACCATGTTGATATTACTAATTGTAGGAAATTAAGAAACTGCAGCACTGGGATCTTCTCCAAAGGCATAACATTCGCAAAATGCTGCATCAAACTCAGGCCATTGGTTCAAAAGCTGAAGTTGGAAACACACACACATGCAACATGGTAACTTCAAAAGAATACTTGTTTCATTTTTATGAAGGGAAGCAACCTAAAAGCAAAATTTCCTACCAAGTATACACGATGCTGACACCAGATGAAAGCCTTCCCACTTGGATGGTTCCTGCTGTAAGACAGTCAACACTGCTACAGACTTAGTAACTGCATGGAGCAGAGTCCTTGTTAGATAACAGCTGTTTACCTTGTCAAGAAATTCCTATTCTTCCAATGTGAAAAAATGTTTATGAACCTTGTTGTTTTGCATGAAGAGTGAAGAAAGGTAAGGGCACAGGTCAATAAGAAAGTCAGGAGATCGTGGGAATACAACTATTTTCTTTGACAAATTTTGTCACTCAGGACACACAGTGATGTATATGAACACTGTACAAAATATGCTGCAAAAAAAAAATCTGATTTATCCAAATTAGAATCAATAGCAGAAAAAATGTTTAAAATCGTTTGAATAACTATATTTGAGTATATATCACCTAATCTGCAGCAGAACTGACTACACTGTCACCTGTTCAAAATACTTTGAAGTGGAATTTGTGGTGTTACTTGTGGGGACATCAGAAGTCATAGACAATTAAATTCCACAAGAAGATAAAGGTATAATATTAAGACACAGGGCCATGGTGAGGAATCTTTCTTTGCATGGCATCAAAATTTATAAAGCTTAAAACCCTGTCTGGCCCACAAGCCAAATGACAGCAATACATCGTACATAATTTCATTTTATGTTTTAAATTACTAAGGAAAAAGAATGATAAAGAATATTCTAATATTTTTAATTTATGGATGTAAGAATGTCAGCAGGAATGTTTGCCAAATTTGGCAATATTAATATTTTTCATCTGACATCTCTGGTCATTCACAATTGATACTGAACTGTCAACAGCTGGTCCAGAGACATTGCAAGGTACAGGCATTCCTTACAAGTTCATGATACTTCTACATAAAAACACCCTAATGAACTAGTATTTTGCAATGGTGGACAGTGAGCCCAGAATATACTGCAACCTGAAGCATCAATCAGTCATCTTGGGAACACAATCACACCAAAATGGGTCTCCACTGACAGAACTCTTTACCAAAAGACTGTACTATCTCATGATGATACAATATGCATTATTTTTTAATCAGATGTGAGCTGATTTATGACGCATAATTTTTTGTTTAATTCTAAGATGACTTAACTCGGTTTCACTTGCAGAGGTTATGTAGCAAAGGTGGGCAGTTTGCTGAGCATCAGTAACTGCACTTTAGGAGGAAACTTAGGCTAAAGCTACATCATTATTTATCAAGTCAAATGAATGGTAGCAACACTGTTCACTGCCTGACAGAAGGCAGCCAACACTTTCTGTTAGCTACATGAAGAATTACTGATGGTTGGGGAATCCATTAATAAAAAAAAAAAAAATATTGTTTCCTCATTTAATGGCATCTTACTTCCATCCATCCAACTTCAATAAGTTAGTTTTCACACAGTTATGAGTCTCCTTTCTTAGAAAATCCTTTAACAGTGACCTTCCCAGTCAGCCACACATTCACATATCCTATCTGAATATTACATATCACAGGTAACTTGTACTAATCCCACCAGTGACATGTTCCAACCACACCAAGCCATACATGTGATGTGCCTCAGCTACACCACTGACATGGGCAAGCTGTGTTATGGTCAACCCAGTTATACAATATAAAATTCAGTATTGTTAGAAGGTAAGGATTTGGTAGAAGGTAGTCATGGTTTGTTCCAAGGTACAGTTTACCTCAGAAGACCGAAAACAGTAACAAGAAACATTAGTCAGGGTAACTGATCAGCAGCCCAAGATTCATTGCACACACCTAGCAAATATAAATATGCTACACAGACCTCCTCAGTAAGAACACCCCTGATGTTACAAAGCTGATCTGCATCTGTCACACGTGCCAAACAAATTATGTAAATGTAGGGAAAAAATTACACAGTGCATTCAAAGAGCATTCTGAATGGGTTTACATCCTGTAGGTTGAGTTCTCTGTACTAATTAGAATTGGGCACATGAACTTATTATGTTAAAAATCATACTATTACTGTGTAAAGTACGCAGCCAATTATTTGAAGAAGAGTATCTGTTTTTAAAAACTTCATTTAAAGAAGAAAACTTTTACCATCAGAATATTTATTCATTCATTCATTCATTAACAGAAGAACCAAGCATTTTAAGCCACAGCACAATTCATGAATACCATCTGGTCAATTCATGCTATTGGGTAAGATAGCACACTTAAAAGTTGGAAGAAAACTGCAGTGATACAAATATATAAAGTGGGGGACGTAAAAACTAAAAACATTTTAAACAATGACTATAAAATCTATGAGACAGTTATTAAAAATTAACTAACAACACACACAATTCAATTCAACTGATAAATCTGGAGAACAACATAGGATTCCTCAAAGGAAAATCCCAAAAATTCAATATTAAAACCCACATAGTCTTCATTAAGTATGTGGAAGTTCTGGCCAAGTCTGAAGATAATACACAAAACTCAGTATGCACTCCAAGGAACATAACTGCAAAATTCTGCATGGAGTTAAGAGACTGCAAATGGTGTATTCTGTGACATGTCACAGAAGCATGACCAATGTGTTCTTTAGTTTCCAAATGTCATGTGGTTTCACAGTGCATGCATAAATGTAATTTAATTTACACCCACAACAAAGTATGGCCTTTCCTAAGCAGATTTTCATGAAACTCACAAATTTTCAACAGCACTGTGAGCAGATTTCTTATATTGAATTTTGCCCATATTTGATAATGGATGTGCAAAGTATGGACACAAATTCATTGACACCCCTAAGTAAAGTGTGACATCCACTGTCACAATTTTCAAGAAACTTACAACTACACAATAAATTTTGTAGACACCTCCTATACAGAATTTGATCCACAGTGGAAGAAAAATGTAGTAAATATGGGTAACAAATCTTCCTTTAATGTATGAGTAGCTCAAAGTAAGGAAGAGCACAGTATTCTTGATTTTAGACTTTCGCCGTGTACTGAATATAGTAAATTTTCTTTAGGGTAATTCCCCGGCGTCTGGTTTATAATTTCCGACGTTTTGGAACCTTCTATCAGGTCCATCTTCATAGGCTGAAGTGTGAAGTATGATCATACTTCACACTTCAGCCTATGAAGATGGACCTGATAGAAGGTTCCGAAACGTCGGCAATTATAAACCAGACGCCAGGGAAATACCCTAAAGAAAATTTACTATAAGAGCACAGTAGTGTTCAATGCTGGAACCAGTGCTCAATAACTATGGTCTTACTACATCTATCAATAGTTCATACATATTTTTAACACATGATTCCATGCTTATTATGCTGATCCACCTTAAAAAATACAGTTACAATTATTGAGATTTTTTTACTTGTTGCCACCTTAAATGTGTTATGTACTAAACCAGGAAATTTTATAATATAGTTCACTGAGGTAGAATGGTCAGTTAGTGATAATTATGCACTACAATACACACAATATGTAAAAGTGATGCTACTCCATCATTCAGAGAAATTATTCATACCAACTGTTACAAATATGACAAGAAGCACTAAGATAACCAGTAATCAGAAATGGCATATGCTGTGAGAAAGACTATCTTCCTGTATGACATCATTTGTCAAATATATGGAAATTCTCTGCATGCCACAATAAACTAGTTCTTTTGGATATCCTGCAGTGTATAATAAACTCAACAACCCATACTTTGCATTACTTCAAATGGATGTGTGTGTGTGTGTGTGTGTGTGTGTGTGTGTGTGTGTGTGTGTGTGTGTGTGTGTGCATGTATGTGTGTGTACAAAATATTCCACACCTAAAAACAAAGTCAGCTCTTTTTATTACAATTCCAAGTGTTATAGTATCAAAAAGTGGAGCCAAAAGCTGAAAACTGTGCTTGATATGTGCTGCCTACAGCACATGTCAAGCAAACTGACATGCACCACAACACTAGCAGCAATCAGCAGAGTAAAATCATAGTGTCTACATAACTGCTGTAGTTCCACTTTTTCCATACTCATTCCACTTATGGCATGATATTACACCCGAATCTCTTGAAACACAAAAAGCTGGTGCCTTCAACCATGAGCTATGTGGTGGTGTAATGTCTTATAAATATGTTTGTGTGTTTTACATGTAACAGATTTACTCTAATTATTGACAACTCTGAACTGGGAAAACTCATCATACATGAACTGTTACATGGTCAAAGATAATAAACAGTCTACCCAAAGAAGAGAAGGGAGTGCTGTTCTAACTGTTCTTAAAGACAAATGCAATACATTTCACTAAGTCTGAGAATCATTATTGTTATTCTTTGGTTTTTGTGCCAGTGACACTGAACTACAGCAATCTTCTCTCAGTGCTAACATCAGACCATGAACCACTTGTGCACTGTGCAGAATACAAACATTACAGCTGCAACACTACAACAGTTGCAATGAAGGTCAGGCTTTTACTCTGAGAGATCAAAGGAAGAAAAGGAGGCCCCACCTTTGATGTCAAATTAACAAATTATGAATTTAAATGTAGCATTAATTATCACTCCTTGGCTGGCAGTACCTTGGCAGTAAATAATAACTTACTGAAAAAAGCCTAGCATTGAAGGGAAGTCAAGTCATAAATGCTTGCTAGTTTTGTTGACAGAAATCACACCCATCCTTTTCCCCAAGATAAAACAAACATAAACACTTAATGCTCTCAGGACTTCAAATCACCACTGTACCAAGATTTTATACTTCCCGCTCAAATATTAAGATTAATGGTGATATACATAATGCATTACATTGAAAAATTGTTGCACAGTTTCCTTTATGATAAGTCAAAAGCGACCCACAGTGGCAGACTTTAAATGCCTCTACAACATTACACCCTGTCACCTACATATAAATACTTCTTTACAAGATTAACCTTACCTTCATGGACATTCTGAGTGACAGTGAAGGTCTTCCCTGTGTCAAGGGGAACAGTCCAGTTAACAGGTTCAGGAGAGCGCATGAGTATTTGTTCTGGTGACTTTACACGAGTTGGTTCTGGTGGAGATTTGACTAATGCTGGCTCAACCTCTGGCTCCTCTTTGTTTGGCTGCTGGTCTGAATCATGCTCATCTTCACCGGGGGCAGCACCATCTGTAGCAAGGATTATGTCAACATTCCAAACTCACATGTGCTGCAGATGCACCTCTATGATGCTGTGTACACGCACGCACACACGCACACACACACATACAAAGGCAGTTTATTTCAGTTTTCAGTAGTAAAAATCTCAACAGTATGATAATAATGAAAACAGTCAACACAACTGTATTATAAAAAGAACAGCTCTGTTTCAATAAAATGGCTACATGTTACAACTCATTTTGAGTCAGGCCAACAAAAATGTTTAAGATAACACTACAATCATAAATTGCAATTCTGTATATAGAGTCATGCTTACAATTTTTATTACACATATAGCTGAATTAAAATCCAGCAATATCACCCATCAAAATTAATATCTCAAAATACACTGCTCACATACGCAAGCCCACCAGAGAGGAATGTGATGTTGAACTGATATCAAAAAACTCATTACATATTTTAACATTTCATACAGTTTTCAGTACTTTCTCATATCGTTTCTGGAATATTAATATTGAACTGTATACGAGAAGGTGAATCTAAATTTCTTCTGGTAAATGTATTGAGGGTATACAGTTTTAGTATAAGAATCTTCCAATCCATAACATGCTCTCTTATTTGTTTATTTCTTTTGTTTGTTTCACTGCAAGGCTCATGGTTATAGTTTCATACCAAATCTTTTTTTTTTTAATGCAGAACGTTACGTAATTTGAAAATTTCATCCTATTTCTTGGTACACTGCAGGGTATGTAGAAATAACAATAATACACTAGCAGCTTAAATTGAAACATACTGCATAGGTTATTATGGTATCAATAAGAAACTTCAAGGGAAATATAAGAGAAACTATGTATTCTGACTCTCCAGAGCTTCTCACAGCATTATGCTGTTTATACCCTGAATTAGTGAAGATACTGCACAGATTTCCTAAAGGCCAACTATGTTTAGATTTGTGGTAGATGAACGAGTCTTTCATTCCAATCACAATCATTCAGTCTATATTTCCTTGATCATTGTTAACTTCTGATTACATAACAACAGTAATTGTATGTTCATGTATATGTCTGTCTGTGTGTGTGTGTGTGTGTGTGTGTGTGTGTGTGTGTGTGTGTGTGTGTGTGTGTGTGTGTGTGAGAGAGAGAGAGAGAGAGAGAGAGAGAGTACTGTGTGACTGAGACATTTTATTATTATAATAATTAATACCACCATGAGTACAACATGAATTATAGATAGATACTAGAGAGATACTAGAAGTTAGTTATGCTAAATACAGCAATGTCACCACTTGCCTTGCAGTAAAATTGGTTGGCTGTTCAAGAAAGAAACAAACGAGCAGAAACATGTCCATTTATTCTTATTAATTCTGTTGTGTTATACTGAACACAAATGAAGTATTACAGGAGAACCCAACACTTTTAATATTTGTCATCCAGTGCAACATATGTCAGTCCAATGAACCATCATCAAGCATTACTTTACAAAAATTTATACAATATAAGTACACAAGTACATAAGAACACTTGCAGTATGCATACTGCAAGTGTTCTTATGTTTTTTAAATTTTTGTAAAGTAATGCCTGATGATGGTTCATTGGACTGAAACATGTAGCATTGGATGACAAATATTTGAGTGTTGTGTTTGACTATAATACTACATTTGTACTCTATAAACATGTCTACTGCATTACTGAAAGTTCTCTTTATGGAGGCTACTTGATACAATGAATTTTAGTGCTATGGTTTGTTGATAAAGAACTCTCCTGTGATACACTCAGAATATTACACCATGCAGAATAAACAACACTACCAGTAATCACAAAGAACAACATTACACCCAACATGTGAAAATGTAACAATACGAACAGACTTACCATCTTCACACAAAATTAAAGTTACAGATTACAAGATTCCAAACCAAGTAAACATGGATTTAAACTAAAAGAAAAAAACCCTTACTCCACAAATGTCCAACAAATGTTTATCTTAGCTTCAAGTATGGAGCATTACAACAAAATCAGGATCTTGGTAAAGTGAAATATTATTTTGAAAAGATACAGTAATGGTTTCACATAAACATATATGGCCTGGAACTTTCATGGTCCACAGCTATGCAACTGAAAGCATGAACTGGAGAATTTAATCGAGTTCCAGCAACACATTAGACAAGACACAATATTTCAGGCTTCTGCCGGGAAGTAGATAAGAACTGCGCTCTTTTGGGTTATTACGCAGTGAGTAGTGGTAATTTCTTACCGACATGCCAGTGTTCCGAAACGTCAGTAAGAAATTACCATAATAAATCAGAAGAGTGCATTTCTCAAGAGACTAATAAGTAACACTGCTATCAAATCCAGAATTATGAAAAAGAGCGTTCCTTAACAAGTTCTCATTGAAAATATTCTAACTGTCAATGTTCCCATAAAAACAACTAATACAACATCAAGTTAAGGCTTAACATGAAGTGTTGTACATATTACTAATTGTACCAATGTGCAAAACTTTACAGAACAAAAACTTAAATCATAATTAACCCTGTATTCCTGTGCTTTCTAGGAGAAAAAAATGTAGCTACACCAATTACATCAATGTTACACACATGTTTATATATACATATGTATTTTGGTATGGCATTCATTGCTAAAAGCTTACACTCCTGTCAAATTTATTTAACATACTGTACCCACAAAACAACTAATGTATTAATTAGAATTCTCATTTGCTTAAATGAGATACTGAAATTTTACAGGTGAAGGATATCACTTCAACTACAACACTAACTACACAACAAAGAAATACCAACATTTCAACATAAAGGACTGTGCTGGAAATGGTATTTCAGTAGAAGGAAATTCTGTGAAAATAAGCAGTTACGTTTCAAATCAAATTCTCATAAGAAATGAATACAATAATTTATGAACAATACACACACTATGTTCTCTGCACACAAAATATCTTCTTTTTGTATTCCACAGCCTTATGTCTGATACAAATCCAAGCATGAGGATAGCTGATTTTAAGGGTACACAGCTAAACACACAAGGGGATATTCTGGCCTATGTTAACCACAGTTATGTAACCTTTATTATCAGTGAACACGAAAATAAATATACTTTGTTACTAAAGGCTGGGAGCCAGATTTTGATATGGGTGTAATTGATTGAATTTGAAAAGACACTATATTCAGCCAACTGATGGGCACATGTACATCTTTACAATAATGTTGACATATGGCCAATGAAGGTCAAATTCCTAGAGAAAAAGCAGGTTCAGGCAAAACTTCAAAATAGGCAATAACCATTTCTTTTCAATTTACATTTCCTAAAACTACCTAGAATTTCTTGTAGCTATGTAGAAAAAGTCTGTGGAGTAAACTTTAGAGTCGTTTCATTTTCAAAACTAATCAAGTGCAAATAATTTAAATCACATCCCTAGGGACCCCAGTGACTTGAGAAATGCATCTGTAATAATAAATGTGATGCATCACAAGCATATTCAATGCTGCAAATTGCAGAGACCAAGATGCACGTAAAATGTCATGGAAGTCTTGTGTTGCAGCCATAATAACTGTTGTAAGACTAATCCCTGCACCAACAGACAACAGTTGAACTGACATGACAGAATAACACAGGTTCAAACAGATCAGACTCAACTCCCAGCAGGCAGGTCATTATTATGGGGGGAGGGAGTGTGGAAGGGGGGGCAGGAAAGAAACTTTTAGTTAGATGAGAAGCACTGAATATTTTACATTTATCAATAAATGCACTCTTTGTTCAGAATTTCTCAGAAAAATGTTAAAAATGCTTATTTCTGTACAATAAACTACAACTGACAGCATGATTAATACAAAATTACAACTTATATTTTAGCAACCAGAAGCAATTTTCTTTAATTATCAAAAGGTTGCTGCTTGGTTCAGGGGTAGAATAGAGTGCAACTCAATGGAAACACACGTTTCAAATAAGTAGGACCTTCAGCAGAGGAAATACGTATGTATGTGAACAAGGCCTGTTAGTTCTGTCATCATTACTTCTGTCACCAGTTTTCATTACATTTGGGCACGCACATGTAGGTGTGTGTGTGTGTGTGTGTGTGCTTTTTGGCTGATTACACATTTCAATGTTACAGCTGATGTTATTAGAAACTGCTCATAAGATTCCAAAGACGTAAATAAAATGGAGGGTTACTTTTGGAATGTTCATATAAATAGACATGTATAATCTGTTTGCTCAGATACAAAGCTAGCATAAATCTTGTATTTGAGCGAAGTAGCAGCAGTCCTAACTTACTTATACTGATGTCATGTTTAAAAAAGTCTTACAATTCCTACAGGTTGTTAAGTTAACAAGAATATCACAATTAATTAAAGAATATTAGAACTGTTTTATTATTCCTGAAGTACCAAACTGGCTTTATCATAGAAATATTTGTGTGCATCATATCAACTTTACAAATGAGAGATTTGGGATTCTTGCAGTAGTGAGTAACAAAGTTACAGCCTTCTGAGACATGACACCACATTGTCTGTTAGAAAGGCCACATAATATTCAGAAAGAACGTAATCTTGAATTTAAAGGACGTCTCCCATATGACATAATGCTACAAGTGAGGAATGGAAATGAGGTTCTGTAATACAAAGATAAATTTGAACAATGGCAAAAGTTCTTGTCTGTGGCATGAAAAACTGAAGAGTAGTTGTGTTTGAGCAAGTTTAAATTTTACGAAATTTTAAAAATCCTTCTTCACGAGAGTCAAACCTATATCTCATATGCATATGGCAAAACCACTCATATTTTATATTATGGAGATGGGACAACAACACAGAGACAGTAATTATGATTAAATGACAAAAGCACAGAACATATAGCACATCTATAAATCAGCAACTCATAATAATAAAACCTGCCACACACTCTGTAAATATGTCTCCTCTAAATAAAGACAGGAACTAAAATATACATAATCAGCCCTTCCTAAGCCATGTGACACATGCAGGTTAATAAACTACACACAGAATAAATTTCCACTTATCACATTTTTAGTCAAAATCATAAAAAGTACAGAAAAAATAAAACTAGAGCGAGCTGTTTGAACAAAACGTAAATATATATTCCCCTAAGTAAATTGAACCAAGAGTGAAAAAGATTCACAGTACCAACCATCAGAAGTCTTCTAACCAATTTTCTCTAGGCTTCATTCATGACGATGTGGTACTCATTCACATCAAGAGGATGTGAAAATTTTGTATGCCAATTTTTACATACAACAACACAAAACCACTACAAAGCTAAGTTGTGTATTCAATGTTATATAATCTCCAACAGTAACAGAAGCTTTGGCAGCCTTTCTTGCTTCATGTATTTGGCTTCAAATTATGGATAAGGGCTGCTATCATCTAATATGTGATGTCATGTATCCTGGTAGAACTGTAGTTATGTTTCAGAGGATTCTGCTGCCTCCTTCATTTCGGCTGATAAAGGGAACATCAGGATCATCTGATATACTGGCACAACCTAGCAGATTGCACAGTGTTAAAACCCATAAGACAGCAGGCGTCATAGTTAGCACCCTGAGAACCTCAAATAGTATATGAGTTACAGTTATTTAGAAAACTAATGATTACTGTGGACAATGGGAATGTGCTGGCTATGTTGCAAAATCTGTTTAATGAGAGAGCAGTAATTTATTTTGATTTTACAGCTTTAAAATAAGTTACTGAATTAAATATACACATATACAACTCCTGCAGGCTCCAGTCTTAAAGTAATGTGTACAAACTGAAAACTAATTCATGCATTTTAAACCTCTTTACCCATGCAAAATGAAGAAACGTTATAAACACTGCAGACATACTTGCACATCAATTTTGTTGCAACAGTCAACAGGCTGGCTAGAGGTGACACAACCAATATCATCATGCCACATTTAATATCATGACATGGCACAACACAGCTACTTACTAGTATCTTTTCGTTCTGCAACTTTGGTCCTGTTGCCTCTGACCTTAGCTCCCTGCACCCCATTCACCGATTTGGCAGGTTTGGGTTTCGTGGCATGGTGGGATTTGCCTTCTTCAACTTTAAAGGGAACAGAGCTACTTTTCGGACGGGAAGGACCGGTAGTAGATAAGGAGGCTAGAAAAAGGTGAGAAGCATGTTGTTAAAACTCCCCAAATGTCCACGGCTGTCAGGAGCTAAGACCAGTACATGATTCTGCTATAAGCGAGCTCACATCAACGCATCTCAGTTCTGGATATGAAAAACTTCACTAATGTCTATTGCAATTCTGGAGGTCCATGTGTTAATGAATTTATCCCTGGTGAAGGATATTAACAGGAACCAAAGGTGTCACTACTATGATACAATCACCATAAGAACATAAAATTTCAATTTGTACCACTGTTCAATCATTCCATAGAGGGCCAGACATTTGTTTCTGTATTTGACATTTACTCAAACCAGCAAATTAAATTTTAAATTGCAGAAGATGTAAATTATTTCAAAATTTTCATCTTTACTTTATTATTTTTGTTGTCATCAGAACATGACACTGATGATAACAGCTGCTCTTGTGGCATTACTTTAGTATACCTCCAACTATATCAGCAGAGTCTACTGCTGCAGAAATTCCGAATACAGGAAGTTTTGGTAGAAATCAATATAAACACATGAATTTAGAGAACAAGGCATATGAAGTGAGACTAAATCTCAGATTATGATACAAAATGTACTCTATAATTTTTAAATATATGGAACATAAACAAAAAAATCAAATAATCTCTTTCTCACCCATGTTCATTTTCACAACCTTGCAAATATTTTTCACCAGGGAAATCTATTCTAATACAAGAAAAGCTGGGAAAAATAAAACCCACTACATTCAAGCAAAATTAGTCCTGAACCTGGCAAAAAAACGTAGTGAATAGCAGATCCAACACAATCCAGTGGTACCAACCCAATTATGTAGCATATGGCAGGGATGCACAACAAACAGTGTGCAGGTAAGTGAAAATTACTTCCCATGAAATTATTGTTATGGTTGGTAAAAATTCAAAAATTCAGTTTAAAAACACAGTGTAAATTCTGGTACTGTATGTGTAAATTTTCCCACTCAGCTGTAAAATTTTTTAAATGTAAGCCAGAGCTACTGGTGTATTTGTTTAACATTACTGAACATTCTGCACTTGACTGAATGCAGATGGAAATGACTAGCCAATGTACTGGGAAAAAAAACAGTCATGTGTAGTCTGCTAACGAGAGAAAAAAACCTCAAAACCCATTGACATAGGGACTGTAATATATTTAAGGTGGGTAAGAAAGTAGCATGCTACACAGGAAACACAATGCTCATGACACTGAAAATTCAGGCTGGAAGAAGTCTAAGATTTTGTTCACTTCAACCACATTGTCCAGCTGAAAATCAATTTTCTGTTCCAATTTCAGTAAACAAGTACCATTCTCTGAACTGCATCCTTGACGACTCTGCTTGCAAGTCCCAATGACACAAACAGTTGAATTCAGTTCCTATTGAAGTCACTAAAGCAAAATAAAAATATTTTACTGGTCCTTTTATCTAAGTTAAATTTAAGATTGTATCTCATAACTACAATTATTAAAAAACAAAAGAAATGCTCCTAAAACTGCACAGTGAATGACAGGCACACAATTACATTGTACAATTCATATTCAAACAGGAACAATTTACTCTGTTTTTATCCAACATGAAGCATATCATGTAACTTCACACAGTATTGGTACATTAGATTTACTGTTATTAGCATTTATGGAGATTTATAAATAATTCCATTTTATACAATCCTGTGATACAACCCAGAAGGTCACAGGTTTGATTCCTGATGATGTCATTGGAATTTTTTATTGACTTAATCCTTCCGACCGCACTATGGCCCTGGGGTCAACTCAGCCTCTAACAAAAGTGAGTGCCAGGAATATATCCAGGTGGTCGATGCATAGGGCTGACAACCTTACCACCTTCATGTGCCAAATGTCTGGAAAACTGGAACCCTCTAGGCCTTTCCAGGCATGTACAGGGATTGCTTTACCTTTGCTTTATATAATCTTGTAATATTTAGTTTTCATTAAACCCTAAAATCTCCTTTTCTTGAACTGTAAGATACCTTACTGAGATATCATAATTATAATAATATACAGGTAATGACAGATTTTTATAAGTGTTGACAATCAACACGTTTTTTCCACAATGTGGCTCCTCAAATACAAATTCAGTAATATTATATCTGATGTCAGCACTTTACCATAAAATTTAGGGTAAGATTTTCAAAAAATATTCATGGCATGTAAAAACAACTTAAGCAAATTTTGAGGCTACTGACATGCTGTAAGCATGTGAAAAGTAACATTGTGCTTCATGTATATCCAAGTAGGTCTCAAATTTGAGACTGCCTGGGTACAATATACTTTGGTGCATGTACTTATCTCTCTTCAATAAGCATAAGTCAGGATAGCTGCAAGCCACAATCTCAGGCATAAGCCATAAGAGGCGGTGGGAGGGATTAAAACATCACTCAACAAAAACTGTTGCTTGACACCCAGAATTCATCATCAAAAATTTCTTCCCTTACACAAAAGAACATGATTCAATGGTTGGATTTTTTTTTTCATATTTTATGGTTTGTTACTTTTTACAGAAATACAAAACATTAGTAAATGTTAATCACTAATATTAATTCTATACGAAATGTATTGTTTGTGATAAAGTGGCAACTTACGCGGTGTAACACATTTCAGTCTACTACTGATATTAAAAGTGACACTGTAGTATTAACTTATTTTGTTTCAACAGTTAACATGAAAATTACTCCACAGGCCTCACTAAAAGTAAAAAAAAAAAAAAGAAATTATTGTAACTTAATCTTTATGATTTGTCATACGCAGATTTAATAATGGTACTGATTTTCCTGATTAATGTTGGAATTTTTATTAATTTATTTATTGATGAAAATCTGATAAGAGACCAGTATTATCTCAAATTATACTACTTCAGTAGGTGTGGGTTGATGCCTTTCTCAGTCCAGTGTTCCTGGATTTACTTAATGATTGGAGCTGGGATAATGCAGCCAGTATAATAGCTAGCCTATGGGCTGGACAACTGGGATATCACATTTCAATTCCTGGCAAGATGAAAATTAATCTCTTAACCAAAACACCAAGACCGGCTCTGGGACCCCATCCAAACTTCTACTCAATGCGTATTGGGGGGGCTCTTTCCTTGGGGGTAAAGTGGCTGGGGTGTGAAGCTGAACACTCACCTCCACCTAATGCCAAGGTTTAAGAGTGGGCTGAGCTGTACATCTAAACCCCATATGGCTTGATGGTATTAATCAATGTAATTTTGCACATCAGCAAAGATTCAATACAACTCAATGTTCATCTCCTCTTGGCCAAAAGAAGCGACAGGCCAGCACGGGGTGGGGGGACAAATAAAGACATACCAAATAAGCTGGTCTCTCACTATGTGGAAACAGCATAACAGTAGGATGTAAAAGAAGAGAACAAGAATGATTTACAATTCCTTTAGAATATCAACATCTACAGCACCAGGGATTTTAATACCCTCAGAACTCTGGTTTCTGTTTCAAATAATAAGTATCTGGATCCTTAAATTTTGGTTGATACATTTTGTATTTCATGCCGCACAATAAACAATACATGATCACTAGTCATGTCACACAAAGTATAGAAATCTCTCACATCTCTGACATACAAAACTCTAAAATAACATTAATACTTTGAGAAGATTCTATCAGAACTGGATGCATGTGGTCGATTTGACACAGTTTATCAGCACCACAGTTTTATGAAAGCATAAAATATGGATCTTTCTGAGTCTCAAAACAGACAAAAAATGTTATCAAAACACTATTAGAATAACACCAAACCTGGAGAATTTCTTACATTTAATCACTGATGCACCTTTGACCCATATCTTTAGAGCTCTTTTGTTTAACCCCGCTGATGACATTAAGGTCTGAATCTGCAGTCTATTCAATGTGCAGGGTTTCTGCTGGGATAGATGATAGGCATGCACAAGATGGTTACCGGTTTCAATGATAGGTCAGAAGCCGTCTCCCTTCTGTTCTATTATGATCTGGTTTCTAATAAGGGCATTATATAAATAGGAGATCACCACAGTAAGAAAAATTTAGTGATTTCGGGCTTCCACAATGGTATACATGAGACCTGCACTCTTTTGGAGTTTTATGGAGCATAGAATGGTAGTTTCTTACCAAACTTTTGAGACAACCTATTTGTCCCATCTCCAAAGGTCAAACAGTCCAAGAAGAATTCTGGGATCACTTTTCTATAGGGAATGGTGTGGGTGATGATTGGTTCTGACAGAATGTGATGCCAGCCAATAGGGTTAGTGGAGCATGAGGGATGTGGAAGGGAGGAATGAAACTACCATTCTGTGCTGCATTAAATCCCAAAAAACCGCAAATCTCACGAAAAATTTCAACTATTCGTGACTAACGCTCTACAATCTTACATTTAACACAGGGGAGGGATCATCTATGGAGGATCCAGGATACTGGTGCATGCCTGCACGTATGTGAAACATCCCAGTTCATTATAATATCTGATGGGTGTACTAAAGTCTTTTACATGTTACCTCTTTTGAACAAGCCCCACCTCACTTTACAGAAGTCCACAAGAACAGAAGGCCAATAGTCATCAAGCTCTCCTGTGAAATTAAATAATTTTTGCTACCAATGTCTCACATATAGCCTGTAAGGGTTGTACTAAAAACACATGTGTGACAGAGAAGGGAAATGCTGTATCAATGGAACATTCATTTCAAGATGGGCGTAAACACATTTACATAGCAACTGTTGACAGGCTCATCCAACTGGTGACCTAAAAGTAATACTACACAACATACAACACCTGGTAAAACATCTCACACCTGCACAGCACATTCTGGAAGCTAAGAACTTTCACAAGGAAAACCACATCAAATCTAAATCAGTGCCTCCCAAACTTCATTCTTCTCTGAATGTGTAATTAACCAGCATGTAACCGAAAAGAATTATTTAATACCATATGCATAGCTGAAACATTGTATCTCATAATCAAATACTCATTGAGGATTTTCTGTTATCCCCGGTATGAATGGGTTTATGGTGCAAGTTTGGGATACACCATCCTAAGTAACTAAAAAATGAGGAATCAAGCTGTAAAATAAATAAACAAAGAAACTAATTAATGGCAATAAGAATGTCATCATATGGAAAACAGGAGAGAGGAAACACATTTATAAACATTCTCAAGGTGGGATATCTGACTGAATAAAACACAATCTATAATTCTTTACACTAAATTCATCAGCATTTCTGTTATCATCAGCATTATCATCAACTACTGTTTTGCCACTATAATCATAATCATCATCATCACCAATATATTAATCACCACAAAAAAGTTAATTTCAATTTCTTTCACCCAAAAGAAGAATGTAAGAAACAACATACAGAAACATTTCAAGATGAAATATCATGCAAACAATCATTGCAAACTAGCAGTGATATTTATGCTACCTATTCTCTGGTGTGAATGGAACAACTAGCATTACATCCACTCTTGTAAACCTGGTCTGCTTTAGAAAGATACAAAACTGAGGAGTGGGATGTAGTTCAAAAAACATAACAAATCAAAGTATTACAACTGGCACGATTCCTATAATTATAGCTCATCCGGATTACAAGATGGTAAGAGAGGTACACCTGAGAACTGAGCTCTTCTGGGTTATTGTGCAGCAAGTAGTGGTAATTTCTTACCGACGTTTAAGGACAACCTATCGGTCCCACCCTCAGGGTTCAAGAATCCAAAAGCCTGAAATCATGCAAAAGTACACCTTCCCTTCACAAACCCAATTTAAAAAATAATTACAATGAGTCTAATACTGGCCAAAGTAATATCTTCCTGAAAACATTTAATGGGAAGTTTCTGAATGAATGTTGTGTAAATGAACGTGTTGATATTAATTCTTTCAATTCTTGTAGAAGAATTTATTTAGAAATTTATGAATAAAGGCAGTAAATTTTTACCAGTTTAGTCATTAACAAATAAAATACAGTCCCCAATTGAATGCACAAGCCATTTGTGCCACTGTTCTTAAATTCACAATAAAATATGAATTAAAATGTTTTAACATTACAGCTGCCATATGATCACTCACTTTCATTACAACAAAACTTGAGATCCTGAAATGTGACTCTTGATATAAAACAACCTCAGTCTTTCAAATGCAACATATGTGCTATAGGAAACATTTAATATGCATTATAATGTTAACTATAGCACTCACCCAGCTTGTTTACCATTTGGGCTTGTTTAGAGAGACAATTATTTACTCCCACTTAGTATCTATTTTAAGGTAGACCAGAATACATGAGTAAATGTTTGGGATATCACATTTTGTCCTTAAAATGCATACAGCAGGAGTACCCACTACATAGTCCAGTTAGTGGGCTAAACAAACTTCACATAAGCATGTATATAGTAAACAACATATCACATTGCTCCCTTAAAAAGAAAATACCAGAGCCTAAATTACACGTGATCATACTAACACAAGTAAGCAAAACTACATGATTTTGTTCGTTGTAAATCATCAAGTATATGAACTATATTTGAGGTTCTCAAACCAGTGGTGATGAAGATTCAAGTCACATCATATCTCAAAAGACTTTAACCTTCAGTGTATGGGGTATGTGGCACTCCTGTCCTGAGTGATTGTATCATGCATCCTACCATGCACAATCATCTTAAAGAGAACAAAGAGTTATATAATTATGTTACAAATGTTTATTTCATATCAAAGTATAGATGTTACCATAAACTATACAACATTTACACCAACTGATTGCACAAATATTTATAAATGACTATTTGTTATTTTGTAATAATTCTCCTACATCTTTCAGCCCATGATGACCATCTTCAGGAATAGCTTAGTTGTATGGGAATAAACTAAGCTCTCCCTGAAGGTGGCCACCATAGGACATAACATGTAAGAGAAGTATTTTGAAATAACAATAGTTATTTATAAACATTTGTGCAATTAGCTGGTATAAATATTGTATAGTTCATCATCTGCACGGAACATGTGTAACATTAAGTCTCTATAAAATTTTAATTTAATGGCAAAAGCAGTAACTGCTGAAGCAAAGCTGTTCAACTCTACCTAGCTAATTACTTCAGCAAAAAGGTTGTGTTATGTGCTTATGGTTTCTATTTTTAAGTCGTAACAAAATGTGGGAAGTGTAACTAGTTCCTAGCCTG
>JGI20166J26741_12073362_pt1 | contig 18759 bp, 11 predicted proteins | sample TergutCu122P5_FD_26741 | JGI IMG/M metagenome (IMG submission 26741)
TACCGCAGCCGGTATGGGCGGCAGCCTTCGGCCTTGCGCAAACGTCCTGCGTTGCAGGACTTGCCATGTCCAGCTTCCGGAATTTTCAACCGGCTTGGGTGTAAGACGGACAATATTTAATGAAAAGGCCGGATTGCCGTTCGGATGGCAAGAATCTGATCGAGGAACGGTTCCCACATTCCGAGCGGCAGCATGTTGGGGCCGTCGCTCAGGGACGTTTCCGGGGTCGGATGCGTTTCGACGAACAAAGCGTCGATGCCGACCGCCGTGGCGGCTCGTGCCAGCGGAAAAATCATTTCGCGATTGCCGCCGGTCGAATTTCCAAGTCCGCCCGGCTCCTGAACGCTGTGCGTCGCGTCGAAAACGACCGGTGTTCCCAGTTTTCGCATCTCGACGAGTCCGCGCATGTCGTTGACCAGTCGCCCGTATCCGAAAAACGTGCCGCGTTCGCCGAGCAGAATATTTTGACAGCCGCTTGCTTCCAGTTTTCCGACGACATGCCGCATGTCCCACGGTGCCATGAACTGACCTTTTTTCACATGCACCGCCCGGCCGGTTTTCGCCGCAGCCGCCAGCAAGTCGGTTTGCCGGGCAAGAAACGCCGGAATCTGAATCAGATCGCAAATGCGCCCCACCGCTTCCGCCTGGTGCGATTCGTGAATGTCGGTCGTCACCGGGAGACCGTAACGCTCTTTGACGGCGGCAAGCAGTTCGAGACCGCGTTCAAGTCCCGGCCCCCGGTTCGACGCAACGCTGGTCCGGTTCGCCTTGTCGAACGACCCTTTGAAAACGACGTTGACAGGAAATTTTTTCGCAAGCCCCGCCAGCGTTTCGGCAATCACTGGCAACACCACTTCTTCAAGCACACAAGACCCTGCAATCAAGAGCAGGGGCTGCCCGTCGCCACAAAGATAAGGTCCGAGATTTGCAGGATTGTTTGGCATGGTTTAGTTCAAAACGGTGAGAAATTTTTGAAGCTTGGTACGGAAACCCTGCAACGCAGGGCGGTTGCGCAAAGCCGAAGGCTGCCGTTCCTGCCGACTGCGGTATCAGCCCGCTTTGGTTTGCATCAACGCGAGTTGTTGCAGCTTTTCCCGCTTGCGCAGAAACGATTGCAACAACTCCGGGGCGATGATCCAGCCGCGACAATTTTTGCTTCCGCACAAACATGGAATGGCACGGTCGTCCGGCCAGGCGTAATCAATGGTCAGTTGTTCGCCCGGGGCAATATCGCGCAACGTTTCGAGCCACATTTCGACGCCGTAGACCGCATCGATATTTTCGAGATTCGCCGTGCGGCGCGAGATGCTTGCGGCACGTTCAAGAGCCGCATTCCGACGGACTTCATCGCTCCATTCCTCCGTCGGAACGTAGTTCATGAACTGGCAATTCGGTTCACAGGAATGATTCAAAAAACAAAACGGGGCAGCCGGTTCCAGTGACAGGTAACCGCCGGCATCGATACAATAGTCAGACGTATAAGAAACATCGGTGATGATCCGCCCGCGGACCCTGCCCAGTTTACGATTTCCCTTCAACCTTCGCGATGTGAACGCTCCAAGTCCACAATTTGTCCGGTCAACATAAACGCTTTTTGGAAAATGCTTGACAAAATGCGGGTGGTGACGCCGAATCATGTCTTCCTGTTCTTCAAGGGTGATTTCACAAGTGATAAAAGGAAATTCGGCTGATAAACTCATTCAGGATCATCAAAAAGAGTTGGGATTTGCGACATTTTGTCAACGTCACATTGAAAAGCGAATATTATGACGCCTGTTTGAGTTTCCGCAATCGGGTGGGGCAAAGCAACCCTGATCAAACCACGATTTTTCAACCGTCAAGATCAAGTGTTTTGCCGACTTTTCCGGATGTGTCTTTCGATTTTTCCTTGTTGACGTCCGGATTTTTCTTGTTTTTCAGGACGCGTTCCCAGGCACGGCGTCCGTCGGCGTCGCGGTCGCCCGCTTCGGCACTGTCGTCGCGAACGGACCCCGCTGCCTCCGCCTTTTCCGCACGTTCAAGACTGTCATGCGCCCGTTGATGGGCTGATGCCTGGTGATCAAGCTTGTCCGGGCCTTCACTCTGTTTTTCGGCCATTTGCGTCCCGGCTGCCGCGGCCGCCAAATTCATGGAAACATTTCCGAACGACATGGTGACCTCCTGCGTTCCGGTTCGTAATTATTGATATTTGCGCGGGACAAGTCCCGCCGCTAACGGATTTCCATATAATCGCTTGTTGATTGATGATAATTTTTCAATGATTAATAAACTCGCAAAATTCCCAACAGACATTTGACTTTTCGCCAAGAAAATTATAGAACATAAAGTCAGCAAAATCAAGAAAATGAACAGATGTCAACAAAATGCAGCACGATGAAATCATCATGAATCTGATGCAGGGGTTTCACTGGGGGAGCAACTACACGTTTGCGGAGCCGCCGGTTTCGCCGACGGGGAATGTCGGGAACACATTGGCACGGGCGACCGGGAGCAGTCTCGAATTCATGGAACACCGCGAGTACAGGCCGGGGGACGATCTGCGGCGGATCGACTGGAACGCTTACGCCCGTAACGACCGGCTGGCATTGAAGTTATATCGGGATGAAGTGAACCCGCATGTGGATTTGTTGCTTGACGTGTCCCGTTCGATGGCACTTCCCGGCACGAAAAAAGCGGAGGCTGCGGCGGCTTTGGCCGGTTTTTTCGCTTCTGCGGCGGCGGAAGCCCGTTTCACGTTTCATCTTTGGGTGACCGACGACGGCTGCCGGAAGCTGGGGCGTTCCAACGGCGTGCCGTTGGACTGGGACCCGTTCGATTTCAAGTCGGTGCAAACGCCCGCCGAAGCCATTTTACGTCAACCGCCAGCTTGGCGACCGCGCGGCATTCGGATTTTTGTCAGCGATTTGCTGTTCCTTGCTGATCCTGAACCGATGGTGGCCGCCATTACTTCGGATGCGGCGGTTGCGGCGGTCGTGCAACTGTTGGCGCAAAGCGACGCCAAGCCGCCGGATGAAGGAAATCTCCGGCTGATCGATTCCGAAACGAATCAGAGGTTCGAATTGTTCCTTGACTCCCCGGCACGCAAACGTTACCTCGACAATCTGGCCCGCCACCAGGAAAATTACAATGCCGCCTGTCGCCGACACGGGGCGATCATGACGACCATCATTGCGGAAGATTTTTTGATGTCACAAAAACTCGACGACCTCATGTCCGCCGAATTATTGCGTTTTCAATAACAGCCCGGAACGTAAGTGACGGGGTAATAACCCCGCGCTGACGCTTGGGGCTGCTATTTTCGAATAACTCATTTTTGCACGATTCCAAACAGGACAGTTTTATGCGAAACTCATTCCGATTGATTGATTTGCTACTGTTTGGCATACTACAAACAGTATTGGTTTTGCCTTCCGGTGCTGAAGTGACCGGTGAACAGACAAAAACGTTTGAAATCGACGCCTGGGCATACGACCGGGGCAACGCCCAGGTTTTTCTTGACGAATATCGCGCCGGCGGTCCGCCGATCATTGCGTCCGGAGGTTCGTCGCCGTGGTCAGTGGAGTACGACATTCCGTTTCCTGCACCGGGAAAGTATACGTTCCGCGCTTTCGTCGCCATGCATGAAATGCGACCGGTCGTCGTTTTTTTCGACGACAGGGAAATCGGGGAAATTTGCAAGACAAAGACGACTCCGTCCTGGAATTCGATCGACGCGATTTGGGATGAGCCGGTTATGTTCGATGTGCCGGTCGAAGGAATGCACACCGTCAAGCTGGTTGCCAAAAATTTGCCGCCGCATTTTGCGACCCTCCGTTTTTTCAGCGAAAAACCGCTCCCGGACCATTGGGTTCCGGATCGCCCCAAAGCGAAAAAACTGCCGCCGCCGTCGAATCAGTTTCAGGGGGAAGCAAATCTCACGGCACGCGATCCGAACCCCGATGCCGTGCGGCGTGCCATCGTTGACCTGATCGACACATACGGGGAATGTTATCCTGAAGGAAAGAATTACATCCGCCGGCTCAACGACATCCTCATGCAAAACACTCAGGACAAACTTGATGAAAAAACTCAAACGGCATTGGCGAAATTGCAATTCGAAGCGGTTTATCTTGCCAATCCGGCCATTGATTTTGACGAGATTCTGCTGATACGCCGCAACAACAAAGGGGCCATGCTCGGCTTTCCGTTCAACTGGGAGAGCAATTCGTCGCTTCCGAAAAACGGTTATGACGACGAAATCATGCGGCTTTCGGTCAGACATCCCGAACAGCCGCTCGTCACGTATTACAAGCCGCCGCGCGACACGATGATCAGTGACCTTGATCTTGATTTTGACGCCGGCCGCCTCATGTTTTCGGCGGTCGGGGACAATGACCGTTGGCACCTTTTCGAAATCGACACGGCAACAGGAAAGACCAGGCAATTGACACACGGTAACAACGACGTGGATTTTTACGATTCGTGTTATCTGCCCGACGGCCGGATCATCACGACTTGCACTGCGTCAATGGTCGGCGTGCCCTGCGTTGCCGGGAGTTCTCACGTAGCCAATCTGTTCCTGTTTGATCCGAAAACGGGCGACATGCGCCAGCTTTGTTTCGATCAGGAACACAACTGGTGCCCGACGGTCCGCAACGGCGGCGACGTGATGTACACCCGTTGGGAGTATGCCGACACGCCGCATTCGAACTCCCGTTTGTTGTTCCATTGCAACCCCGACGGCACGTCGCAATTCGCTTATTACGGCAGTAACAGTTATTGGCCGACAGCGATTTTTTATGCCCGGCCGATTCCCGGTCACCCGACGAAAACGATTGCCGTTGTCAGCGGTCATCACGATAACGGTCGCGCCGGGGAATTGGTGTTGCTCGATCCGGCACTGGGACGCAACGAAGCGGACGGAGTGATTCAGCGCATTCCGGGCTTCGGCAAAAAAGTGGAAGCATATATCGCCGACGGCATGACGCGGAACAGTTGGCCGAAGTTCGTGCATCCGTACCCGGTCTCGGAGAAATATTTTTTCGTCTCCGCAAAGCCGACGCCGTCTTCCGTGTTCGGCATTTATTTCGTCGACGTGTTCGACAACATGATCCTTGTCAGGGAATTGCCGGACAACGCGTTACTGGAACCGGTTCCGTTCAGAGCAATGCCGCGTCCGCCGGTCATTGCCGACCGGGTCGACCTTGCCCGCGACAATGCGACGGTTCATTTTTCGAATATTGACAACGGCCCCGGACTCGAAGGGATTCCGCCGGGAACGGTCAAACAATTGCAGGTGTTTACCTACCACTTTGCCTACCATAATTCCGGCGGATTGTACGGTTCCGTCGGTGCGGACGGACCGTGGGACATCCGGGGCGTTTTGGGGACCGTTCCGGTCGAAGCGGACGGTTCCGCCTGTTTCCACGTTCCGGCCAATCTCCCGGTCGGTGTGTTGCCGCTTGATGAAAACGGTCAGGCATTGCAAATCATGCGGAGCTGGCTGACCGCGATGCCGGGCGAAAACCTGCAATGTGACGGCTGTCACGAACCGCTCAACGCGGCACCGGTGCAACAACAGGGTAAATTGCCGATCGCCCTGGGCAAACGGCCTGCGGAAATCACGCCGTACAATCCGCCGAAACCGAATGAAAGCACGTTGCTCGGACGCTTGAACGTCCGCGGTTTTTCTTTCGACAAGGAAATCCAGCCGATTCTCGACAAATACTGCGTTTCGTGTCACAACGGCGACGCGGAAAAAACGGTTAAAACGGCGATCATCGAAGGTCTGCCGGTCGGGACAGCACTCGACGGCAAACCATGCGCGATCGACCTGCGGGGAAACCGGATGATTCGCGGCTGGATGTCCGACATTTCGGGCAATTGCGGCCCGGACTGGGGAGGAAAATGGACCGTCGGGTACGACAACCTGCAACGTTTCGTGCGCCGGCCCGGAATCGAAAGCGATTACGCCTTGCTCGTACCGATGGAATTTGCCGCCAACACGACGGAACTCGTGCAAATTCTCCGTCGCGGACATTATAACGTCAAGCTGGACGACGATTCCTGGAACCGCCTGGTCACCTGGATCAACATGAACGCTCCGTATCACGGAAACTGGTCCGACATCACCGGCAAACAAAACGTGACCGGCATCGCCAAACGGCGGCTCGAGCTTGCCGCGCTGTACGATTCGGAGTCGATTGATTTTGAAGAAAACGCGACTCAAACGCAACAACAGCGTTTCCAGGTATCCCCCCAACGCAAAGCGGAACCGTTTGCGGAAACATTTCCGCCCCCTGTTGTAATCCATTTTGAGGCCATGAACGCGGAACAGACCGCTCAATTGCAAAAACAGGGGGGCGGCGATATTTCCAGGCGAATTGATCTGGGTAATGGAATTGTCATCAATTTCCGCAAAATTCCGGCTTACGGCGAGTTGAAAAACGGGTTTTGGATGGGCGAAACGGAAATCACCAACGCCCAGTTCCGGATGTTCGATCCGACGCACGACAGCCGACACGAGTCGCGACATGCGTACCAGTTTGGTCGTCGCGGCTACGACGTGAACGGCGACGAACTCCCCGTCGTGCGCGTCACCTGGAACGAAGCAAACGCCTTTTGCAAATGGCTGGGCAAAAAAAACGGCCTTACGGTCAGTCTCCCTTCGGAACAACAATGGGAATACGCCTGCCGCGCCGGGACAAAAACGCCGTTCTGGTTCGGCGACCTTGAGACCGATTTTTCGCCGTTCGCCAACATGGGGGACGTCCGGTTAAAAGAATTTGTCGCATGTACCGCATTCGGCAATTACACGAACGTGCGCATTATTGACAATCCCAAGCCGTTCGACGACCGCGTTCCCAAAGACGAGCGGTTCGACGACGGTGCCTTCCTGCAACAACCCCCCGGCAAGTACCAGGCTAATCCGTTCGGACTTTTCGACATGCACGGCAACGTCGCCGAGTGGACTTGCAGCGAAACAATTGACGCAACGCATGAAAAGATCGTCAAAGGAGGTTCGTGGCATGATCGCCCGTATCGATGTACTTCGGATTACCGCATTTCGTACCCCGCGTATCAACCGGTTTACGACGTCGGCTTCCGCGTGATCATTGAATGATTGATGCCAAGAAATCAGAGCACGAAGCGTAAGCGAGTGCCCAAAAGTGCTTTTACCGTTGGTTTTGGCACTCGCTTACGCTTCGTGCTCTGATTTAGACGGATAATATTTTATGGTTTGTTTTCCACAAGGAGATTATTCCATGCAAAAAAACAATAAAAGATCAAATATTTTCCCACCATCACCTTTCGTTAATATGGCAGTCATTTTGATGGTGTTTTGCTGTTTTTTGAATGCCTGTCATCAATCCACTTCTTGCAAAAAAGAAGATGGGGACAATACTGCGTCAGCAGCGAATCATGAATTGTTTTTAAGTAGTCATGACGCATATATCGCAATTCGTAAGCTAAGTAAAACCGTCAGCCATGAATCTGTTAGAATGGAAATCGAACGTGTTCCTATTGAGGAAATAAATAATACGCCGCCTGACGGCATTATTCATTTTGGTCTTATTGGTTGTAACCTGAAAGACAAAACATTTCACATCGAAACTCCTCCGCCACTCTTTTTTGAAATGAAAGGTATTTTTTGTGTGAATGAAAAAGGTGAATGGGAAGCAAGGGGCACTTATCAACGTCAAGGACATCCTCTGCCTGATTTTATGCAATTGCCTGTTCCGCAAAATGCAGAGACAAACACTCAACCCGATGAAAAATGACGCCGTTACTTGCCCGGTTTATCGCGTTGTTTTAAACCGGTCACTTACGTTCCCGGCTGCTGTTTCTTGCACTCGCTTACGCTTCGTGCTCTGATTGTGCGCTCTGATTAAACAATATTTCATTTTTCAGTCGCATAAACGCGGAAATAAAAATCCTGGTACTGCTCCAGAATCCGTTGCTCTGAAAATTCGCGAAAAACATGTTCGCGGGCGTTTTGGCCGAATTTTTTGCGAAGGGGTTCGTCTTCGAGAAGCGTGTTGATCTTTTCGGCAAGTTGCTCCGGGTCACCAGACGGCACGAGAAACCCGGATTCACCGTCCTGGATGATTTCCTTCATGCCGCCGACGTTCGAGGCCACAATCGGCAGGCCGAACGCGGCGTATTCCAAAACCGAATTGGAAAAACTTTCCGAATAACTGGAAAGAACCGCAACGTCGAACACGGAAAGCAAACGGTAAGGGTTCTCAACGCTGCCGTACCAGATGACGTTCGGTTCAATGTTCAATTCGCTCGCCAGGTTTTTGAGTTTTCCGAGATACTCCGGGTCTTCCTGTTCGCCGACAATAAGAAAACGGGCGTTCGGATGTTTTGCAACCACATTTTTGGCCGCATTCAGGAAAACTTCGTATCCTTTGACGGCACGCACAGTCGCAACGCTTCCGACAACAAAAGCGTCATGATCCAACTCAAGTTCCGTGCGAGTCACAGGCGCGGCAAGCCCTTGTCGCAATCGTTCTTCTGCAATCGGATTTCGAATGACCGTGAAGCGTTCTCCCGGAATCTTTTCTTTTTTGGCCGCCGCTTCGACCGCCGCCATGCTGTTGGCAAGATAGGGGATACGAAACCTGCATGTCAGCCGGTTTTTGATGTGCCGCCCCAGGTTGAGCTGATAGCCGGAGTTTCGCCGGTTCCCGATCACGCGGCCGCGTTTGGCGAGCCATGTCGCGTAACAGGCCAATAATTCGTCGTTCGGCGTGACCGCATGAATCAGGTCGATTTCATGGTCGCGGATAAAACGCACCAGAGCCAGGAAGCGTTTCAACAAAGCCCTTTTGCCGACTCCGTATTGATCTCCCAAAACAACCGGAGAAATCGCAAAGGAATCGGGCGAACAGTCGGATTTCGAAAAAACAAGAAAAAACTTTTGAAAATGCCCGTTGCTGATGTTTTTGAGCAGCCAGATCAGATGTTGCTCACCGCCCCCGCGAACGGAGTCGATATAGTCCATCAAATACAAAATGCGAATTTTTCGGCCCGGCTCTGTCATTGGTTCTTCATCCAGCAGCCCGGAGCGTGAGCGACGGGTTAAAAAGACGTTACGAAGATGAGTGGCAATCATCTTCACGGACGTTTTCCTGAAAAAAGCGCAACGTCAAAGAACGGCAAAAACCGGTTGCTGACGCTCCCGGCTGCTGTTCCTGTTCCGTTCACTTTGCGCTGTCGTATTTGTCGTATTCTCTCAGCGTCATTCGATAACTTTGCGTTATGGAATCATGACGCCGGTAATTGGCAACTGACGCCGCCGGCGGCCGGCAGATAGGCGTTGAGGACATAATCGGCAACCATCCGGTGTGCACTGAACCGCCAGGCAAGAGTGCTGAACGAATACATCATGCGGCGAATCCACTTGACCGGCAAACCATGTTCGTCGACCTCGTAATATAACGGCACGACTTCGTTTTCAAGCACTTCGAACAGACTAAGCCCGTCGCGCTGGTCGGTGATCCGGTCGTCGACATGTTGCGAACCTTTGCCGATGGCAAAACCGTTCGTTCCGTCATACGCTTCCGCCCACCAGCCGTCGAGAATTGAAAGATTGAGTCCCCCGTTGAGCACCGCTTTCATGCCGCTGGTCCCCGACGCTTCGAGCGGTCTGCGCGGATTGTTAAGCCAGACATCGACCCCCTGCACCAGATGACGTGCAACGTTGATGTCATAATCCTCGATGAAAACGATCCGGTTGGCGAACCGCGCATCGTGGCGCAAACCGGCAATCTGCCGGATGAATTCCTTGCCGGGATTGTCGGCGGGGTGTGCTTTGCCGGAGAAAATCAATTGCACGGGCTTTTCCGGATTGTTGCAAATCCGGTCGAGCCGGTCAATGTCATTGAACAACATGGTCGCCCGTTTGTAAGTCGCAAAACGACGGGCGAAACCGATGGTCAACACTTGCGGGTCGAGCAGGTTTCTCGTCTGTTCAACAACATCGTCCGGCTCGCCGCGGCGACGGCATTGACGGCTGACGCGCCGGCGGACAAACGAAATCAGCATCGTTTTAAGGGCATTGTGCGTTTCCCAGAGTTCACCCGGGTCCATCTGATGCACGCCGAGCCAGTCCCCCGGATCAATGGATTCCTGCGACCAGTCCATTCCGAGATAACGTTCGAACAGCGTTTTCATCTGCCACGACATCCAGCTTGGAACATGCACGCCGTTGGTGATGTGTCCGATCGGCACTTCCTCTTCCGTGCGGTGCGGCCAGAGTCCCCACCACATCCGGCGCGAAACGTGGCCATGCAACGCGCTGACCGCATTGGCATACCGGGAAAGTTTCAGGCCGAGAACCGTCATGCAAAACGACTCGTTCTGGTTGTACGGTTCGACGCGTCCGAGCGACATCAGTTGATCGTGCGAGATGCCGATCTGGTCGCGGAGCGGACCGAGGTGTTCTTCCATCAAACCGCTGTCGAAACGATCGTGTCCGGCGGGAACCGGCGTGTGTGTTGTGAAAACCGTCCGTTTGGCGACTTCGCGCAAAGCATCTTCAAACGGCATGCCGTCTTCGTGCATCCGTTCGCGAATCACTTCAAGCGTTGCGAACGCGTTGTGCCCTTCGTTGAGGTGATAAACGCCCGGCGTGATCCCGAGAGCCTTGAGTGCCTTGACGCCGCCGACGCCGGAAACAAGTTCCTGGCGAATACGGGTTCGCGTGTTGCCGCCGTACAAACGGCTGGTCAATTCGCGGTCTTCCGGCGAGTTTTCCTCGAGATCGGTGTCGAGCAAATACAAGTTGACACGTCCGACTTTCATCAACTGAATCTTGGCGTAGATATTCCCGGTCCGGGTTTGCACCGAAATCGTGACTTTATTGCCGTTTTTATCGAGTGCCGGCTCCAGCGGGAGGAATTCGACCATCGTGTCGAGGTATTCCTCTTGTTGCCAACCGCTTGCGTCGAGATGCTGTTTGAAATATCCCTGGTCGTAAAACAGTCCGATGGCCACGAGCGGCACGCCGAGACCGCTCGCCGCCTTGATGTGGTCTCCCGAAAGAACGCCGAGACCACCGGAGTAAATCGGAACGGATTCGTGAACGCCGAATTCAAGTGAAAAATAAGCGACCGGCTGTGAACCGAGAACTCCGATGTTCTTTTTAGCCCATTCCGGCCGGCTGTTCATGTATTCGATCATGCGGCGATACGATTGATCAATCCGCGTATGCAAGACAAGTTCGTTGATTCGATGTTCGAGCCGTTCCGGGGTGAATTCCTGGAGAAGGGCGATCGGATTGTGCCCCAAGTGTCTCCAACGGATCGGATCGAGTGACCGGAACATATTGATCACTTCCGGGTGCCAGCTCCACCAGAGATTATGGGCCAGTGCCATGCATTTATCGTACAATCCCTGCGGAGTCATCCCTGTTTTTGTGTAAGGTGTTGGTGTAAAAAAAGTTTTGTCGTTGCGACTCATTCCTGGAACCTCGTTTTCCTGACTTGATCATGGCAATAAAAACCAAAAAATACGGCACTTTTGTAACAGCCAAATCGTAACATTTTGTTGAATAAATAGTTATGTGATTATTTTCTTCAACCCCTGATCGATTTATACTTCTTGATTTTCATGATAGATTACCGATTCTGTTCCTATTATATTACATAAAATCAACAATCCTACCAAATTAATTACCATTCTTGAAAAATAATATTTTCGTTTTATGTGTTAAATCTCATGTGATTGACACAATCGTCATATTTTGTATCAAAATCGAAGTTTTTCCAAGTCCATATCAAAAGTTTTATTCGCTCTGTGACACTTGCTCTATTTTTTATATTTTGCGCATTCTACTTTTTCTGATGAATTCATTTTCAAATTGGAAAGGTGACAGGAAGTTTAATTTTTATTCTTTTTATTTAAAAATATATAGAAATAAATATAGGAATTTAAGTCGAAAGTCTTTTTTTTCAGGAACCCTTCGAGTATGATAATGAGAGGAATCATGTAAAGTTGTATCCGAGTTTTTGATGGTGCCGTTTTTTGCTCACATCCAAATAAGGACCGGTTCACAATAAATACAGAGCTTGTTCGGTAAATTGCCTGCAAGTGGCTCACATTTTATTTCCGCATTGATAAATTCCCGCCATAATATTGCATTACTAACTTTCCCGCCGTTTTTGTTTTTATTACGTCTCCACAGTTGTCTGTTTTTTTGTTTCAATGTGACATATCGCCGCTTGCTGAATATACTCAAGCCGGTTGGAAATTCCGGAAACTGAATGCGGCAAGCCTTGTGTATCGCAGGGTATCTGCGCGAGGCCGGTATCGGTTGCAGTATATTCTGTCGGTGTTGTGATTGATTCATATTTTGCATATCCATTTATTTTAATTGTGTTTTAGAGCAAATTTGGAATTACTCTGGAATTTTCCGCTCCCGTTGGTCGTTCCTTGATTGAAATATACCACAGCCGGTTGAAAATACCGGTACAATGCGACACGGGAATCCGTTTTCCCAAAGGGTAAACGGACGCGCTCACCGGAAATTTCAATGGGTTATGGTATAACACCTCCAAACCAACTCCGGATACACTCTAAACCTTGATGTTGGCATGGAATGATTTTACTGTTTTGCTTATTTATTATGTTTTATCATTATTGGCTACTCCGGGAAGGAGAAAAGATATGTCGATCACAGTGCATTGTCCCAAAGGGCATCGGTTGGTCGCAAGTGAAGCCAACGCGGGAAAAACGGGACGTTGTCCTGTTTGTCGCGCCGTGGTTTCCATACCGATGCCAAGTTCAGGTTATCTTTCAGAGAGCGCGATTCTGAGTATTTTGGGTGAGTCCGCCCCCATAAAAAAACGCATGACGGACGAATTGAGCGAACTTGCGGAAATGGCGGGACTCGTCGCGACAACGTTGAACCCGTCAACGGTCACTGAAAACAAAACAAAGACCAAATTGTGTCCGTCGTGCGATCGGGAAATCGATACGGGTTATCATATTTGTCCCCATTGTCAAACGTATATTTCCTCTTTGGGCGATTTTTGAAAGGCGATTTCCCCCCTACTACCTGATCAAACTTAATTTTGTGGGATTTGGGGCAATTTTTTTCCCACACGGAGTGGCACGGAGGAGACAAGCCTCTTTTGAATTCTCTCCGTGCCTCTGTGTGAAACCACAATTTTAACTCTGGTCGGGTACTACGTCGGAACCGAAATGATCATATAATGACGGTTTTGTCGTTTTTAAATCTCATTTTCCAGTGACGGGGGGAAAAATGCAAAATGCCGGACCGTTTCAATCCTACGCTTCATTCGAGCTTGATCATCAAAGATACTTCCATGTCCGTCTGACCGCACTGGAAGAGCAGGGGTTGACAAAACTGGCCGATTTGCCGTATTCGATTCGCGTGTTGCTCGAATCGGTGTTGCGGAATTGCGACCACTTCGATGTGACGGAAACCGATGTCAAAAATCTTGCCGCATGGTCACCGAACGGCAGCGAAACAAGCGGCAACGAAACGCCGGTCCCGTTTAAGCCGTCACGAGTCGTTTTACAGGATTTTACCGGCGTACCGGCGATCGTCGATCTTGCGGCGATGCGCGATGCGATGCGAAAAATCGGCGGCGACCCGAAAAAAATCAACCCGCTCATTCCGGTGGACCTGATCGTCGACCACTCGATACAAACCGACGATTTCGGGCATCCCGGCGCGATGAAACGGAACGTCGAACTTGAATTCAAACGCAACGGCGAGCGTTACGCCTTGTTGCATTGGGCACAAAAAGCGTTTGACAATTTCCGCGTGGTTCCGCCGTCGGTCGGTATCATTCACCAGGTCAATCTTGAGTACCTGGCCGATGTCGTCATGACGAAAAAATGCGAAAAATCGGGCATGACGATTGTGTTTCCCGATACGGTTGTCGGCACCGACAGTCACACGGTGATGATCAACGGATTGGGCGTGCTCGGATGGGGGGTCGGCGGCATCGAAGCGGAAGCGGTCATGCTCGGTCAATCGTATTCGATGCTCGTGCCGCAGGTGGTCGGCGTCAAACTGACCGGAAAACTTCCCGCCGGGGCAACCGCGACCGATCTCGTGTTGACGATTACCGAAATGCTGCGGAAAGAAGGGGTTGTTGGCAAGTTTGTCGAGTATTTCGGCGACGGAGCGGCCAATATGCCGGTCGCCGATCGTGCCGTGATCGCCAATATGGGGCCGGAATACGGTGCGACGACCGGTTTTTTCCCGATCGACGAAAAAACAATTGCGTTCTTGCGGGAAACCGGTCGCAATGAAAAGCATGTACGGCTCGTCGAAACATATACGAAAAAACAACAACTGTTCCGCGAAAACAATGCCCCGACACCGAAATACACGAAGGTGCTTGAGCTGAATCTGGCAACGATTGAGTCATCACTCGCCGGTCCGAAACGACCGCAAGACCGGGTGCTGTTGCGGGACATGGCAAGAGTGTGGAGTGAGAAGTGTGGGGTTGAAGAAAAGTGTGGAGTATGGAGCGTGGAGTGTGGTGGAGTAGAGAAAAAAACAATTCCACACACCAAACTCCACACACCAGACTCCACACTCACCCATGGTGCCGTTGTCATTGCATCCATCACCAGTTGCACGAACACAAGCAACCCGAATTTGATGATCGCGGCGGGCTTGCTGGCGAAAAAGGCGGTCGAATGCGGGTTGCAATCGAAACCGTGGGTCAAAACGAGCCTTGCGCCCGGTTCGCGGGTCGTGACCGATTATTTGCAAAAAGCGGGACTTGCGCCGGCACTCGAAGCACTCGGATTTTACACGGTCGGTTACGGCTGTTTGACTTGTATCGGGAACAGCGGGCCGTTGCCGGAACCGGTGGCCGACGCAATCGTGAAAAACGATCTCGCCGCCGCTGCGGTGCTGAGCGGAAACCGGAATTTTGAAGGCCGCATCAATCCACTCGTCAAGGCGAATTATCTCGCAAGTCCGCCGTTGGTCGTTGCGTATGCCCTTGCCGGCACCGTCGATCTCGACTTGACGACACAACCGCTCGGCATCGGTTTCGACGGCGAACCGGTCTATTTGCGCGACATTTGGCCGTCGGAAGACGAAATTGCCGCCGCCGCGAAATTGGCGATTGACCCGGCACTTTACAGGTGTCGTTATGCAAACGTCGGTGACGTTTGTCCCGAATGGAATGCGATTCCGACGCAAATGTCGGAGCTTTTCGATTGGGATGCGAACAGCACCTACATTCAAAATCCTCCGTTTTTGGCCGATTTGACGCCCGAAGTCAAGCCGCCGGCCGTCATTCGCAACGCACGTTGTCTGATCGCACTCGGCGATTCAGTGACGACCGATCACATTTCCCCCGCCGGTTCGATCAAGATTGACAGTCCCGCCGGTTGTTATTTGCGGGAACACGGTGTCGCACCGGCGGATTTCAACAGTTACGGCTCGCGACGCGGCAACGACCGGGTCATGACACGCGGCACGTTCGCAAATATTCGGATTCGCAATCTGCTCGCCCCCGGCACCGAAGGGGGGGTGACGCGACATTTTCCCGACGGTCAAACGATGCCGGTGTACGATGCCGCCGTCAAATACCAGGCGGAAAATGTGCCGCTTATTGCGTTGGCCGGAGCGGAATACGGAACCGGCAGCAGCCGCGACTGGGCCGCGAAAGGAACAATGTTGCTCGGCATTCGCGCGGTCATCGCGTCGAGTTTCGAGCGCATCCACCGCGGCAATCTTGTTGGCATGGGCGTGTTGCCGTTGCAATTACGCGACGGCGTGACCTGGCAATCACTCGACTTAACGGGCGAAGAGACGTTTGATCTGCAACCGGTCACCGCCGATTTTGTGCCGGGCAGCGAAATAACCGTCACCGCAAAAAAACCGAACGGCAAGGTAATCACGTTCCCCGCCAGGGTGCGAATCGACACGCCGGTCGAACTTGTATACTATCAAAACGGCGGTATCATGCCAACGGTCCTCCGCAAATTGGCAAAACCAGAGTGAACGCGACAGTCATGGAGCGGTAAACCCACTTCGACCACTCCATGACCGTCGCGGCTTTGGGATTTCAACAAAAATTTCGTTGAAGCGTTACAAAAACAAATTGATGCCGCCATGAAAATGAAACGGTTCATGCTTACCGGCGTTATTGCCACCGACGTTATCGTCGCCGCCATGTTTTTCATGGCCAAGTCCCCCGTGTTCGCGGAAACGCAAGCGAACACCTCCGCGACGACCGATTCGGATCAACCGCTTTGTTTGCTCCAGGCACGGGTTTTTGATGCCGACGGCAAGGAATTTCAGAGTCCGGCGGCGGGAACCCAGGTTTACGTTTTCCTTTGGAAAAAAATCGGCGACAAAGAATCACAAGGCGAATCCGTTCGCGGAACGACCCGGAATCCCGTCGTTCATTCACCGGACGGTTCTTCCTGGCGGCGTATCGGCGAATTTTATCTCCGCGATCCCAACTGGTCTTTGAATTGGCCCGTCAAAAAGAAGGTCTCGCCCGGCGAATACCGTTTTTCGTTGACCGTCCATAAAATATTCACAAAATGGGAAGGTCCGCCGGGAACGTCCGAAGCGTCTTCAAGTGCTTATTATGGTCGCGTGATCAATGTTGACGGCTATGCCGCGCCGAAACGCATTTACGGCTGGGGACTTGGTGACGTGTTCACCGTCGGCAACGGGGACACGGAGAAAATGGTAGAACTTCGCCCTGACAACGGGCCGAAAGTCCGTTTGCGAACGACCTTCTTCCCTGACCCGGCCACCGTTTCCGCAAAGAACGCGGAAACGGAAAAAGAGGTGCTGCCGCAATGTTATCGGGAAGCGGCAGGCATCACCATGAAAATTTTTCGCGAAGACAATTTCCCGACCGACCTGTCTTTTGAATCGAACCAGTATGGCATTCCATGGTTTGTCGATTTCGACCGCATGAAGCCGGGTCGGTATTACGTTCATTTTTACCGGGGAACAACGCCGCCGGAAACGGCAACCACCGCCGCGACGGATGTTTTCGCCTTCGACGTGACGGAAAACGGCCCGAACGATTTCGTGTTTTCGCCCGAAAAATCGCTCGCCGAAAACGCCCCCTGGCAGGTGACCGGAGTCGTGCGCGATGAAAACGGCAATCCCTTGCCGAACGTCAGGGTTTCACTCGGCACCTCTGTCCTCAGCGATTCGTACTCGTCCTGGCGCATGGGCGAATACGTTGATTCCATGACCGATGCCGAAGGAAAATACAGGCTCCTCGTCAATCCGTCCCCCATGCAGTCCGGGGCGGTTTTCGATGCGAAAACGAATCGTTGGCGTTGGGGCTTTCGACTGCAACAGGGGACGCTTCGTGCGACTCCCGGTTACGGTGATATTCCCGCGTTTGATTCCAAAGCGGATTTGATCTTTCTCGGCGAGTTTGCGACGGACGAACTGAAACAGCAGCTTGCTGAAAGGACGGAGGACATGATTCTTGTCGCAATGAACAAACCGGCAGTTGTCGATTTCAGTATCTCGTCGCAAGAGATGGCAACGTCCCGGATGCGGGATTGGCGGGAAGCGAGTGCCGATTCCGAACGCCGCAAGCTGCGTTTCGAGGCTCTCGAACGCCGCAAGACGTTTGACGATTCCGATTCGCAAAAACTGTTTCGCGAAATCGTCCTGCCGAACTCGCTCAACCGGGATTATGTCGATGCGGAGGCGATCGGCTCGAAAATTTCGGTCTCTTTGACAACCGACAAACCGGCGTTCATGATGGACGAACCGATTGAATTGACATGGAACATTGCCAACGGAAGCGATTTCGACGTTTCCGTGATGACCGACGAAAACATGGGCAATCCCACGCTTGTTTGGGCTGTTTCCGGCGACGGTGACATCCTCCTGGAAAACGAATGCTGGTTTTTTGCGCACAGCGGCCCCGTGAAATGCGAACGAATCCGCCCGAAAGGCTCGTTTCCCTATAAGATTTTTTTGCCGGACAAATTCGCGATCCCCAAACCGGGTCGCTACACGATCAATGTTGCCCGCAATCTTTCGGTACAGAGAATCGAACCGGCAAAGGACGAGCGTGACAGCCTGTTCTGGTCGCCCAATGAACGTTGGATTGGAGTAATCGTGCCGGTGATCGCATCGACGACGATTGACGTCGTTCCCACCGATCCGGTTGTACTCGGCAAACAGATCGACGAACTTGTCAAAAAAATACAGGATAGAAATGCACCTGGAAAATACGAAGGGGCGGAAAAGGCATTGAAATTTCTCTGTGCGATCAATGACGAGCGGGTCATCCCGTGTCTTGTCGGGGAAATTCGCGAAAATAATTACGAGTTTGCGTTCCATGCAATTGACGCCCTGTCGAAATTCAAAAGTGACGCAGCCTTCGATGGGATCAAAAAAGCACTCACTCTTTCCGATAACAATCTGTTGCTTGTCGCGGCGAGTGCCCTGGCCGACAGCAGGCACCCGGGCGCGATGGCGGAACTTTTGAAGAACCAGGATCATCCGAGTTATTCGGTCCGATTGCGAGTCGTGCAATCGGCGGAAAAAATGGACCGTGAAACGGCACTGGAAATGCTGCGCAAACGTTTCAACGATCCCGGCTGGGAAGGCAATGTCGGCAAGGAAGCCCGACGAATTTACGAAGAACTGACCGTCGGGAAAAAAACGGATTGACGATGTAATATTGTGCTGGAAATAAAAAGTAAGCGTGTCCGGTGAATCGCCGGTCTCGCTGAGATGGGAAAAATACCGCACATTTTGCGATGTTTTTGCATCTCAGC
>JGI20166J26741_12075584_pt1 | contig 18755 bp, 11 predicted proteins | sample TergutCu122P5_FD_26741 | JGI IMG/M metagenome (IMG submission 26741)
ATCATCATCATCATCATCATCATCATTATCATTATTATTATTATTATTATTATTATTATTATTATTATTATTATTATTATTATTATTATTATTATTATTACTGATACATTTCAAAAATTGAAAAATCAGGTAATACATTTTGGATTAATTGTAAATGAACAAAAAAACTAAATAGATGTTCAAAGAAAAAAATTGGTCTGAATGATGTAGATATTGATTCCAAAGATTTCGAACAAGAGAAGTCCTTTAAATATCTTGGATCCATTCTAAATGGACATAATTCCACTGAAGAAGAAATAAAGGCAGAATTTCTCTGGGCAATAAAGCTTATTATGCCAATCATAAAATATTTAAAAGCAAATTAGTATCAAAGAAAGCCAAATTAAAGTTATATTGACTGTGATAATATATGCCCGTGAAACATGGGTATGAAAAGAATCTCTGAAATGAAAATTATTAATAACTGAAAAGAAGATATTAAGAAGAATTTTCAGAGCTACAAAGGACAGAGATACCACATGGAGAATTACAACAATTTACAATTAAATAACCTAATTAGAAATAAGAATATAATGAACTACATTAAGGCCCAAAGATTTTGCTGGTTTGGCTATTGACACAGAGTGACAAATGACAGGATGCTCAAAAAATTAAATGAGTGGAAACTGATATCTATAAGATTCGTGTCATCCATGAAGTCAGTGTTTTAATCAAAATGGCAGATCATGATTGGAAACACAGCTCAATTACAGACTTGTATCAGTGAATGTATTCTCTGGACCTGATATTCCAAACATTCACAGAGTTCTGACTTGTCAGGTATGAGTGGTGAAGTCAGCAGACAGATATGTAACAGGACATCTTAACTGGTCCTAGCCTATATGCTGGAGATGGTGCAGCATCATTGTTGTTATTATCATAATCATCATCATCCTTATATGAGGCCTCACTGTCCTGTTACAGATATTAAAAACAACATTTTCACCTTTTAGACGTCTTCTTAAGCATTTCATTTCTGTGGGCAGATAAATCGTACGCTCCAAGGGACTCTGCCACAGCTTATTCAGCACATTCTTCCAACCTGTGCAGTAAACTTGTGTAAAATTTTGTACTGCTAATATGCATAATTCTGGCATTATTTCGTCATTTCTGGTATGGTCATGAGAAAGGATATGAAATGTGGTATGTAGCACATTATAGAAGAGAAGCTGACTGCCACAATAAATCCATATTTCCTCACCTTTATTATAAATTTCTTTTTCAAGGCACACAATAATTTCACAAATTACAAGAAAGCCAAAAATAATGAGAAATCACCTCTGTTTAACAAGGATAAATATGTACAAAATTTCAATGAAAAAAAAAAATATTCTTACACCACTGACAGTCACAGACTTCCACATGAAAGTCACTCAAACATCACACAGATTTGTTACATAAAAATTATTTCATTTTTAACTGTCTGTTTGGGCAAGGTGGCATCTATGTACAGTGGTCATACATACCAGTGGTAAGAGATGGAAGGCCTTTATGCTTGTTTTCTTTGCCATTTACTGCAGTATCCTTACCATATTAACATATGATGTTTACATAATACAGATCAAAATTTGTAACATGTGGGTGAACGTAAGTGCCAGGTTTCCATTTTTAACACAATATTATCTTACCTATATTCATGAATGTATGTTTTTGAACACTTTACATGAGCTGTTATACAGAAACAGTGCTAACATACAATTCTCAATGGTCAGATGTGTGAACTATTACAATGGTCCAATCCACTAAAACAAACAATCCATACCAGTACAGATAACAAATATATTGCATGTCCAGGTGACAACATAATTTGCACTGCAGTGGAATTTTTAAGTAACACAACTTACAGTATCATGTGAAAAGATTAAGTTTCTCTTTAAATGGGCATTTATGAAACCAAATTTATATTCTTAGGTTCTTTTTCACTACAAACATAATTAAAATTATTTTTACAAACATACAGTTGTGTTACAGTTGCAAACATTAAAAAATACTATTACCCTTGCACTGTTGGTATAACAGTTTGCCTGATTGTTACAATTATACTTACATTCAGTATTTCATTTTTTAAAATAAGTATTTAAAAAAAGTATCTCAGACATTGTACCTTAGTTTATATTATTTGAAATTCAAAAACAAATAGTGTTGGAGCAATTTATTTACATGGGTTTACAGTTCTGCCCATAACAATAAAACAGTTAATATGTCTGTAAAACAGAAGCAATTCATGGCTAAAGTGTAACTGTGGCACAAAGAAAGTACATTACTAAACACTGTACAAAGCCTTTGGCAAGATCTGTAACATTATTATATACATATAAAATTAACAAAATCACAGAACTGATATTTCTGCAACAATGGATTCCTAGCACACACATTACGGTCACGCCTATAATTACAGATAAAACAAGTCATAGTATCATCAGCCTTGCTGATAGGTTGTAATGAAGTGTACAGTTATTCCATAAATGGGATGTTCCCTATTACTGACAAACCTACTGATTACTGCCTCTTTGCAAAGTTTTAATGTGCAACAGTTTGTTTCACGATTGTGAGCATGCTGTTACATTTGTATTTGAATAATTAAAAAACTTAATCCTTTCCCTGATAAGGAACAAACTGAGCTAAAGAAGCAGTCCAGCACAAACTGGCTGATACTCAGAGGCTGGTTTCCTATTATGTATAATTCAGATATATGTTAAGCAATTGCTCAGCTATGTAAAATATTTTATTTTCAATAGTGTTTTATCTTTGGGACATAAATCTCCCTTGTAGGCAGAATTCAATTTTTACAAAAAGCCAGACAGTGTTTACAGAACCTTTAGTCCTAGGCTTGGCAGCAAAAGGATTAAATCAGTAATAATTAAACAAAACTTTGATGATGTATCCATTTTAAGGGAACAGTCAGGAAACTGGCACATTAATGCACGTAGCATAGTATTAGTAAATAAAAGACAAATTAATAAACTCTACAATTATAACATAAATATTACATGTTAGATGTAAAGTGTAATATCCTCAGCTGTAATCTACATTATGAGCTCACTCAAGCATTAGTGTACAACGTGATGGTTGATTTTTTATGAACACAGAAAATTTTTTTCCAAAAACCAATAAAATTGATAATCTGAAAAATGCTTAAAACTACACGTCATTTTTTCTCCAAAAGAGATTACAGTTTCAAGTGGTGTGTTAATATGCTACAGAATATTCAAAGGAGATCTTTCATGAAGCATCAAAACATGTAGCACAACATTTACTGATTGATGTATTTTGTGTTGTATGCTGGCAAATACTGGCAGATGATGACATGAAGTCTTCCTCACACTGGCTGTCCTATTCTTTTCTTTGTCATCATGTTGTGTAGTGCACTTTCTTACATCATCTTCACAAATCTGACTGTCCTGGACCTAAAACATATAACAGATTTACATAACACCAAGATCACGTAAATTATCACCATGATGAAATTTTTCATTGTGAAAACATATCAGTGTAACCAGTAAAAATGAAATGAAAGAGTTTGACATATCCCTCTCAGACCCCTGTCATCAGAAATGGGTCATTTTTAGGCACTGGTGGTTTCTGGAGGTTTAAAAATATGAATTTGGCAAAAAAAAATGTTATTTACTTTCTCTTCTCTTCACGTTATCAAACTAACAAAACTTCTAACACATTCAAACAGTACTGAGTGTAAACTAAAAATGTCCTGACCTATACAGGTAGCACTAATGGCCTAGGAGGGCTGTGAAAACAGTATTTGCACGTATATAGGTAGTACTTTACACTATGAAAATATTAAATAGCTCACAACAGAAATGTATTCAAAATGAGAAACAGCCATCAGGCATCTTCCATTGGATCACAAATACTGCTAAGCAACAAAATTAGTATAGTGTAAAGAATATTCATAAAGCCAGTGAATAATTTGTCTTGATAGTAGCAGTCTGTATAGTATATCACAACAAGTTTATAGTTGGCATGGCAACTCTCCCACAGACTAATATTAATTTTTAATTAGAAGCATCTGAGGAGGAGCATTTTATTTTACATTGAATATTGCCTTTACAATTGTGATCCAATTATCATCAATACAAGTCCTGCATCTATGGTGATATCTACTCTACACTACTGTTATTTAGTCATTTAAAAAATACATCCTCTTCACATATGAGCTATATTAAACTTATGCATATTCTTGGAAATTACTTTATTGGCTATTTGATTTCAAATTTGATCTGAGTTGAACCTTTACAGTGTTACCCTTTACAAAGTTATTTTTATATATTTAGTATCCATTTTATTATGATTTTTGTATCATATCAATGCATTGAGTTGTAATATCTGTTAATCACTAAATTCAAGCTTACATCACATGCATAAATGCATTAATATTGCACAAAACAAAAACACAAAGCAGCATGCTTTAAATATGTACAGTTTCATTTAAAACAATCTGTAATATAAAATCTTTTCATCTTCTCATTTCCTTGCATCCTTTTCTGTGTGCTAAGGGATGAGAGACAATGTACACAAGTACAAGTAAAGGTAAAGCAGTCCCATTACAGGCCTGGAGTGGCCCAGAGGGTTCCAGGAAGTTAAGGTTCCAAGATTTCATGACAACAGCATAGGACGGTGGTAAGGTTGTTAGCCTTACGCACCGGCCGCCTTTACCCCCAGGAAATACACTTGGTACTCATTTCTGTCGGAAGGCTGAGTCAACCCCAGGGCCATAGTGCAACTGGAAGGATTATGTCAATGAAAAATTCCAACACAAGTAGAAGTACACAATGAATTATGTCCACCACTGTTTTGTCACTAGGGCATTACATATTGTTCAGTGCACAAAATATTTGATATATACAAAGCACTGCCACTATTAAAATAAACAATGTACACAGAAAATGTCTGATGTCACATTCAGTCACTTTTAGACCTTAAATTAGTGACAGTTAAGAATAACTGTCTGTTTATTGCAGTGTGTTAAGGCATTAGAATGATTTTATTACTCTATACCCTGTTTATGCATTTTATTAAAGACGTATCCAGTTGTTACAAGTAATTTTTAATAAATAACTATGTAACATAACTTTTCTTTTAATGGCAATTGTGATTATTGATGATGGATTTGTCCATTTAAAACTGGGCACAATTTCTGTTAAGTATATTAAAGTTTTAGTTAAATTCATCTTGCAACTCCATTGGATTTTATGTGTGTTGTTTATTTAACAGGGATTTCAGCAGCTCGGATCATACGGTGTCAAACAGCATGACGATTAGTGAATTTGAAAGTACCCTATGTGTAATAAACTGGTCATGGCATTATTAGTGTACTACGCTGCCACGTGCCCAGTGGACCTGAGGAAAATCACTTAAAAATATGATTCAGGAGAGAGGGAGGAAATCAACCACAATATTCAGTTACACCTCTTATACTCTGGTTACAATAAGTATTTCTAAATAATATTACCGGAGTGTATTTAATACAAGAATATTTAGTAATTTGGCATACAGCCTAAATCTTTACTACCTACTTTAATGATAACTCCTCTCTATGTATCATTTCAGGCCTCCACCACAATGTAAATGAGATTTTCGCTCTTTTATAATACATGAATCATGATAGCTCAGCTAATAAAATGACTGCATATGATTCTCAGTAAGGGTGCTGAAATTTTTCTCTTAAGAATTCTGTGTACAGAAAGACATACAGCCATTTATCATTCTTTTCTCTAGTACTCATGTTCAGAATAGGTGAAGTTGTATCTCTGTAGCCCACCTTCATTGCATGATGCATGAACAGAAGCATAATTTTAGCTTCACACAATCCTCACAATGCAATTACCTTTAGCGTGATAGACTTGTGTTCTATAATAATGATGATGATGATGAATTCATGGAAACCGGATGCAATAATAACTATTATTATTATTATTATTATTATTATTATTATTATTATTATTATTATTATTATTATTATTGCATCGGTTTTTCATGAATTTTATTTAAGAAAAGTACTCTCTGCCTGAAATTTTATCCCAATTATCTGAATTAAAGTACAGAATTCTTTATACGTGCACAAAATAAATAATTTTGAAACTTCCTTTTAAATCTTTTAACTTTACTTTACACTATATCAGTGAAGTCTGTGAACATTCTCACTCCTTTTCTAGTAGTCACATCTGTTTCAGTCAACAGATCACAGCACCACATTTGGTTCTAAAATAGCAGAGATTTGTGTGTATTGAAAACTATAAGCAATGATCAGGTTTTTGGTTTCTGAAGGTTAGATGTCTACTTGTATTTATGAACATCTGCTCAAAGTTAATGGTGGAACAACTGTGAATGTCAGTAGTGTTCAGCAATGTGCAGGTGTATTCAAGATGCTTCAAAAGCATGAGCAGAAGTTCATGACAGACTGCAGAATGGTAATCCTTGCACTGCAGTAATGTCTGAAGGTTGATGAATTGACATGTCATGACCATCACAAAAATATGGATGAACTATATTCCACCCTACATACTGGTAAAGGCAGTGTTATGGTAATTGTTGAAGTGCTTGGCTTTTCAAGGTCTGTGCTCTTTGGGTGCCATGAATGTTGAGAGGTTCACACACACAGTCAAGGAACGCAGTTGCCACTGGTCTTTTGCACAAATGTGGTACAGAAGGTGAGGCCTTTCTGTCACAAATTGTCACATGAGACGACACCTAGGACCACAATTTTTAAACAAACTCCATGGAGCAATCTATGGAATGGTGCCACACACCCAAGGAAAAAGAAAGTCAAGAGTGTGTCATCAGCAAGAAAATTAATGGCTACAGTCTCCTTGGGTGACAGCATTGATCTTTGACTGGCACAGTGGAGCACTAAAAAATATGAATGCTTGTCTTCATTTCATTGAGTTTGTCCCCTAAGTAAAATGCCCGAAGTGCTGCTCCTTCATGACAATGCAGGGCCATCACAAAATTCTGAAAAACACTATTGCTGCACCCATCTTACAGTCCTGACCTCATGCCATCAGATTTGCACCTGTTTGGGCTTTGAAATACAGCCCACCAGCATAGTGGCAGTAGAGGAAGGAGAGAATTATTTACTGGATGGGAACATGTGCTGTTGCTCAAAGGTGGAAGAAGAATGTTGACAAAATTAGGGTCTATACAGAAAAATAAATGTGCCTTCATCAATTCTGTAGTGAAGTTATGTGAATATTCACATATAAAGTACATATAGAGCACGAAATAATAAAATAGGAGACATCACTTTCTGATGAACCTATGTACATCTGATGAATCCCTTTGACAGATTTTTACTGAGCTTTAAAATATATAAATTCTGTTGTGTAAGCATTGTGGTACATAAGCTTTAATTTTTTTTAAGGATCTTTACTTAATAATGTAAGTGTACCTTTTGAGTCACTGAACATATGCACTAAAGCTGATCTATAATGCTGCCTCAGACAAGTAATGCCATGTATGAGTTTGATTTACTCTCATACTTTGATAACAGCAGAACATCATAAAGGAAATGCAACTTTTAAATGCCACTCCAAAGATTAATTCTCTCAATGCCATTTAAATAATTTCAGAAGCCATACTGTAATGTTGGCTGAGGAAGACATCTGTGCCTAAGAGGGATGAGGTAACAGGAGAGTGGAGAAGACTGCATAATGAAGAGCTTCATAATCTGTACTTTTCACCAATTACCAAGTGAATAAGAATGATATGGCCAGGGCATGTGGCACATATCGGGGAGAGGAAAGGTGCACACAGGGTTTTGGTGGAGTAACTTGAGGGAAATAAAAACTACTCGTAAGACCTGGGTGTAGGTCAGAGGGTGATGTTAAAATTTGTCTTCAAGAAGTGGGATGGGGGTATTGTCTAGATGGATATGGCTCAGGGTAGGGGCAGGCGGCAGCCTCTTGTGAATGCAGTAATGAACATCCATGTTTCACAAAATGTGGGGAATTTCTTGACTGGCTAAGGACCTGTTACCATTTCAAGAAAGACTCTGCTCCATGGAGTTTTTTTAACACTGCAGAATTAGCAAAATTATAATTGAGATGGGAATATGTGATCTGAATTCTTAGTTGGTTCAAATTATCAGATTTACTTCCTCTCAGTAGTGCAGTACATTTATAGTTAAGAAGGATATATATTCTTTGAAAATCCTGTAATATGAAGAATCCCAATATGCACACAAGCTTTGTGCATTCTGCAGCTTCTGTTAACTAAAAACCACACACACAGACATATATGCAAAAACAGAAAAAAAAAACACACACGCACACTTCCATGCTTGAGAAACTCTTGGAAATGTTAATTTGAGCTTGTGTTGTGCTAAACAGACAATGCAGGTACAGCAACGAGAAGTTCAAGGTGTACTTACAAATTTTAAAGAAAAAAACAAATGAATTAAATATACAAATAACTTTTAAAAATATCACTAAGTGCACAGACCTGAATAGTAGCATCCAATCCCCTGTTGAACTAAAATGATCAAATGATTTAATACATCATGATAAATATTATTCACAATTCATTACAATGGTTTTCTGATTCAACCTGCTGATTAGCAGTATAATAAGATGAAGGTATGTTCTAAATTATACATAAGTACACCATGTACATCTTGAATTATGCTGATCATGCTATCCATTCCCAAAAATATAATTTGTTATTTAAAATAACTGCAACATATTAAGACTGCAAAAAACCTCATACATCCAAGACAACAGGAAAATCTCATGTTAGAAAACAAAATTTTCAGTCAAAAATCTCTTTGAAGCAAACTGCACCTTTCTATAGCAGTCTGTAGAAGTGTCAGAGAAAAATTACAAAACTCCATCACAAGTATAATTTGCTAATTAAAATGGTTAATTCTGTTACTTTACTAAGTGTGAAAAGAAAGTGCAAGATGTGAGGTTCCATTACCAACCAATGCATTTGTTTTGTTTTAACCTTAACTTTCCAGCTGCTAATAATGATTTATTAGCCTGTGTATGATCTGTTAATATGATAATACAACATTTTAAAATGCCAAATTTATTTTTAAGACATATTCCAGCATGTAACTACAGTCACATTAATGGAGCATAAGTTATTATCTTGATTATGTGAACAGCAGAAATTTTAGTTAGCATATAGCAAGATCATATCCTGACGAGCAGTCATAGTAATGCTGTAGTTTATTTGTGTGTTGTTTACATTGTTTATGTCTTGTCTTTCACAGTTCTTGTAAAGGTGGAGTTTACTCCATAGAGACAATATTTACTCAGATTATTTAGCCTTATTTTCAAATAACTGTGAATCTAAGAGATGTGAAGTACAAAAATAAGAAAAAATAATAAAGATACCAATGTGAAATCATCAACTACCATGTGAATGAAGTACATTAACTAATAAAATTCAAATCACAAAATGGTGAATAATCAAAAAAAAAAACAGTAGAACAACTAGAGGGTTGTTACCTCCTGGTTTTGAACTTCTACAGACATCTCATATGTCTATCAAAAACATCTCTCCAGAGAACCGTTCAATCGAACGCATGTGGGAGGAACGTGCGTGTAATCTCTCTCTCACTCGCTCGCTCTGTGCCTCACTCATCACGTGGTTCGAGCAGAGGCTGGGGCTGATTGAGAGGGAGGTGAAGGGTAGGAACGGGTATCAGGGTCAGTCTGATCACTGTTATTTGTCAAATGTTTGTGCACATTTTTTGAACTCATCATCCTTGGACACTTTGCCCACAGACCATTGATGATACCAGAGCTAAACCCTCCAGGCTGGGCATGCTCTGACAACAGCTTAAATGCTCGGGAAGGCATGATGTCATACTCAAACCCACTGCAGGCATTGTTGCCATAATAGGAGGCTGCATTGGCCCAGGAATCATAGTAATCACAGTAGTCATAGTAGTTGTCCCCATACGTCACCTGCTGTGGTGGCAAAGGGTAGTTGGCAGTGTTACTGGAATGATGAGGGCCGGACAAGAGGTAGGCATGGTTACTGGGACTATCTTCAGAACTTCCAGTATCATATGGGTCCATATCTTCCTGCAGTATCCTCAGAGCAGCAGCATGCAACTTGGCAAGAGGCAGTTTCTTCAAGCGACGGCCTTTCTTCCGCTGAAGTAAGCTCTGCACAAGCTCTTTGACTAGCCGATCTGTCACTGTGGGGGAGGATGGTGATGTCACCCCAGACGATGATGACAAGCTGTCAGGGTCACTGCCATTAGTGTTGCAGAGGGGCAGGGTGAGATGCTCTCGTCGAGACTTCATGGCAGCACCCTCTTCTGCCTCATCATCACTCTTTCCACACTCATCTTGCAGCAACTTGAAGAGCCTTGAGTGTGTGGAAGCACGCTGACACTTCATCATACGGCTCTGTTCACCACGGCTGGCCTCTGATTCAGTGTCAGCTTCAGAAACTGGGCGACTCAAGTCAGAAGTAACACCAGAGTCATCTTCTTCACTCTCCTCTTGTGACTTAGAACTGTGCTGCTTTTCATTTCTTCCTAATTTTTGTGTTGCATTTGCAGCACTCTGCTCTCCATTACATTCTGACATTTTGTCTTTACTTGCAGTAAGGTTTCTTTGCTTTGTGTCACTTTGAGATACCTTCTCTGACTCTGTGCACATATCATAAATCTTTTGAATGATGTCATGCTCTTTTTCATCTTGGCTGTCATCTGATTCTTCAGTGTCATTGTCTTCATTATCCACTTTCATTTCATTGGTTGCATTTTCGTTAAATAATGAAGCCACAGAATTATTCCTGCTCTTCTTTGAATAGACCTCTTTACTGCTGACACAGCTTCTGCTGCTTGTAGAGGTTTTGCTGCTTTCTGAGCTGTCATCATCATCATCATCATCATCATCATCATCATCATCATCATCATCTTCTTCATTCTCAATCACCTTATTTTCAATCTGTTCTTTGCTGTATGTTTTATTATTCTCTACAACATTTTCTCTTTCATTTACACATTTCTGAATATTTGCATTTGAATTGTCTGACTTATGTACAGCATTTTCATCTCCTTCATCAGCAGTTACTGCAGCCTCTATTTCACTTCCACTTGACCTACCTTGTGATCCTGATGTTAGTCGAACCGTTTGGATACTGGTAGTGCTACTAGAGTCATCCTCGCAATGACTGGAGGCTTTCCCATCTTCCTCATCCTCTTCCTCTGATATGTTATTGATGCTGTCAAAGCCAGATCCCCTCTGTGACTGCCTTCTTAAGGGCAGTGACAAGCAAACAGAAACATCTGAGTCAGACTCTGCAGTCTCATAAGCATCTGCTTCATCCACAACTACTTGTTGGAGGGCATCACTTGCAGTTTTTGACCGTTTCTTTGCAGTATCTTTATTGTATTTTTTAGATAACGAATTTGAATATGGAACCATATTGTCACTGCTCATATTAACAGAGTTATCTCTAATGTATTGGCTGGTATCTCGTCTCCACTCTTCAACTCTCTTACTTAGACTTGGCTTTGAAGGAAAACAGAGAGTCACTGAAATATCAGTACAACTTCCTTCTTCCTTTTCTACCATTACAGCATTTTGTCTTACTTCCTGTTTTGGATTCTTCTCCTGCTTCTTCACATGTTCATCCTCCTCAATGATGGTAGTAGCAGCAGTGCCTGTGATTTCATGTCGCCTCACCTGGCTATCCCCCACAATGACAGTGGTCACTTCCTCATCATTTTCAGAGCGACTAAATTTCAATTTAAGCGGTAATCGTACACTTACTGTGGAAGATTCACCATCCACAATATCAAAATCACCATCACTGTCATCATCACCATTGTCAAGAGTGGTGGAACTGTCTCCATCCTCACTGGTGGTAACGCTGCTATTAGTTCTTGTTGGGCACCTGCCACCAGCCATGTCACCCCTATTCACACTCTCAGCATCACTGTGTTCACTCTCCTCATATATAACGCTCAGTTGATAAGGAAGGCACTCCTGTCCTTCTGTGAAATGCCCCTTCTCTTCCTCTTCCTCATTATCATCATCAGTCTCTTCTTCAGAGTTATGCATATCAGAACCCATCTCATTCTTGTACAAATTAATATCTGATACAGAGCGTACAGTATGCAACTGACCTGACCCAAACCCACCTTTATGATCTTTTTCTTCTTCTTCTACTTCAGTATCAGAGTCAGTAATGGCCCCATCATTATCAGAACATTTTTCTGATTCAGCAGTCTCATAGGCATCTAAATCAATGGAATTTGGGGACTGAGGAATATTATCCTCATGCTGTGGTGATGTCACTGCTTCTACTTTTACTTCTTTGGCATTAGCATTCTCTGCTTTAAGACAGTCGGAAACATTAATCTTCTCTAGCGAGCCTTCCATGTTTGGTGTCTGAGTAACTACAATACTTGGGGTATTTAGTGGTGGTGGCATGCCGTACAGTGACATCGGAACACCACCTTGCCCATTCATCATAGGAACCATTGCATGAGTACAATTAGCTCCATAATATGCCATCTCATCTGTAGATGAGTATCCTGAACATTCATCTGAATCACTGCTACCTCCTTGTGGGTATCTTACAGACCTAGGAAGAGCAAAAGGGTGTGAGCAGTACACAGAAGGGTAGGGAATTGGTGTGAACCCATATGCAGCATTTACTTCAGCCATGTAGGCATACATTGCTGAGTATGGATCCCAGTATTGTTCACGATTCTCAAGCATGGCAGGGGTAGGGGAAGGATAACAGCCCCACCAAGCCTCAGGGCCCCAGTAAGCAGGGTCATAATGAGCCCATTGACCCCTACTATTCCCATCATGGCCTTGGTGAGAGAGTGAGGCAGGGGTTTCACGCCCATCTGATGACGAAACTGTTGCTATAACAGATAATATTAAAAAGAAGAAAAAAGAACAGTGGCGAGATCAATGCCAACTTTTATGTCATTCAGTTGCATTTGGTTTTCAGGTCTCCTGTCCTGGAAGCCTCCTGGATACTGAACATATATATATTTCTTATTCTATGTACTGTATATAATATTTCTTAGCACTTGGAAATTGGGCAACATATTGTTAACCCCAGGGTAAAAATAAGCATGCTTCACCAGTAAGTAAATCTTAGAGTCTGAGCTAAGATTTCCTTCAAAAAAGACAAGTAATTTTATCTAACGTCTTCTGTAACTGGTGTATATGAAATAACTAATGATATTATCTGCACTGAATGTCATCTGTTACACACTGTACCCAAATCACTGCACTCGGTATGTCGTGTTAAAGTCAGTGTGTGATCACTACATGAAGCAATGCATGTTGATCATACTTAACACATATACAAAATAGTAATAAGAGAGCACCAGCCACCATAACTCCAGGTTAACACAGAGCAAATGCACCTTCAGAGAGCAGAGAACCATCTGTCTAGTGAAAAGTGCCACAGAATCAAGCAGGAGTGATGTAACATAGACAACTATTGTAACTGTGAGCCAACATGTTCCCTCTGGCACCCTTCTGGTACAGTGCAATAGTAGAAACTCGATTGTACATCTCTACTTAGGGTACTTTCCATATTTTATAAATTACAACATGAAGAAGTTTATGTGTCAGACAGAGGTACCCTACTGATAGTTTATGGGTTATTTAATGATTCTGTATTAACTTCAGAGGTTATGTGGTGTGTGGTGGGTTGTAAGGAACTAGCAAGCAAGCTGTCATTACCTATTTGTAGGGCACCACACCAGTATCCATTAGTGGGAACACTTCCCTATCCACCCTAAACATCTTAGTTACGATAGCTGATGCCTCTGACAGAAGTCCTTTTCATTTTCAGATACATTACATTTTTGCTGCTTAATCTGTACACCCTAAAGAAAATCACCAAAGTAAGAGATAACATATTTAAATAACTACATTCAAAACAGTCCTTCTTGAGAAGTTAACAATTCATAAATTAGTTGAAAAATTTCCCACATTTTATATAACCTGAAGGTTAATTACTATGTTCACAAAAGCCCTCTGCAGAGCCAGATAAATGCAATTCATGTCCTTCAACCTTATTTCTGTAAGATACATTTTAAATATTTCCCTCATATTTACATCTATATCTTCAAGGTTCAGGTTTTACCACCAAAACCATGCAGGCATTTTTCTTCCCTCCCATGCATGCCATATACCCTGCCCATCTCATCCTCCTTGCTTTCATCACCTTAGTAGTTCTGCACATGATGTACAAATCATGTAGTTCCTCATTAAGCAATTTTCTCCAGCCTCCTCTTGTTCCCTCCTTCTTAGGTTCAAATATTTTTTGGGCACCTTGTCCTTGAACACCCACAGTCATTGTTCTTCCTTTCATATGAGATGCCAAGTTTACCACCCATACAAAGCAAGAGGCAAAATTAAAGTCTTGTAGAATTTGGAGAGTTCGGACGAGCCTGCTGCTACCTCTTCAAGGCAGAATTGTAGAAGTCCTATTAATTGTCATTAACAAGACAGCAGATCTACTTACCAAAGTAAATCCCCTCTGCCATTTGTAACTGACCTCTAACCTAATAAGCTGTATGTGCTCATTCGTAGTGCAACTGTACAGTATATACCAGTCATTTGTAAGTAATAAACCTGATTTATTTGCAGCACGTTAACATAGTCTGTCTCTCTGTTTGCCATTTATCACTGCGGCTACCACTGGTAAGATTTCTGTGAAATTTTATATTGGGGACTTTTATGAAAATATCTTGAGAAACTCCAGATTTGGTTAAAATTGGACAAACATGTCAGGCACTTTGCATGAAGACCTAAGTATGTTTTGTTGCAAATGACAAAAATTCACCATACAAGCACTGCTGTGCATCACTGAGTATTTTTATATTGTTGACAGTAATATAGTATGTTTGATGAGCCTACAGTAAGAAAGGGATAAAAAAATTTAAATAATAGTAGCAGTAGTAGTAGTAGTAGTAATAATAATAGTAATAATAATACAAGCTCTATGAAATGCATTTTTCTGTATTAAACTTACACACGCATACAAGAAGTCTGAAATTACAGACCAATATCCATTTTACCAGTTTTTCCCAAAATCTTAGAAAAGTTCATGTATAACGGGTTAAAATCTTTTGTAAATAAACATAATATTTTGTCAGAAGCACAGAATGGATTGAGGAAAATGAAATCAACAGAAAGGGCTAATCATACTTTCATAGAAAGTATTTAAGAGGCCATAGATAAATGTCTACATGTAGTGGGCTATTTTTGGATCTTACAGAAGCATACATTGTTCTAAACCATAATATACTGTTTGATAAATTGGACCCAAATGGTATCAGAGGTAACATGAAATTGTGGTTTAAGTCTTATTTATCATCCGTCACAGTTTGTTGCAATGACCCAACCAGAACACAGAAATTTTACACAGTACAGATTTACATTAGGAAAATTTAGGAAAATGTTACATGGAGTACCAAAAGGCTCAATTTTATGGCCTCTTTTGTTTTTATTATATATAAATTCAATCCCATTAAGCATCATAGGGGTAAAATTAGTCTTATTTGCAGATGACACAAACATACTTATTGTTGACAAAAATGAGCATGCTCTTCAACAAAACACATTACATGTTATGAAAGAATTAGATATGGTTTCAAATAAATGATCTCATTTTAAATACTGAAAAAACAGGAGCAATGTTCTTTCATTCTAATCAAGTTCAACCTCCCAGCAAACCATGAGTGGTTTTTAATAACAATGAAATAGCTTTAAAACCAGAAGTGAGGTTTTTAGGTATTTACTTTACAGAAAACTTAAAATGAAATGTCCATGTTCATTCACTATGTTCAAGTTTGAGTAAAGTATCTGAAATTATTAAGTCATTAAATGCAGTTTTGAGCCCATATAAGCTAAGAAGCATTTATTTTTCATACTTTCAATCGCATTTGAGAAATGGGATCATATTTTGGGAAGGGGATAGTGAACGTAAAAGGCATTTACAGTAAAATCAGGTCATTTGAATAATCAGTGGCACAAATAAGTTCAAGTCTTGTAGGCAAATTTTTAAGGATTGTGGAATCCTTACAGTCGCTCCTTTATGTGTTTTATAAGTGTTATGTTACACAAAAGGTATAAAGGAAGTCTGAAACAAACCTTATTTATTCATGGTTACAACATACAAAGTAAAATGAACTTGCATGTGGAATTCTGCAATACAGTTCCATTTCAGAAAAGTGTGGTTATATGCAACTAAGTGCAGGAAAGTATAAAAAAAATTGGATAGCAATGAACTCTTTAAAAAGGGATTAAAATCCTTAATTGAGCCATTCCTTTTATTCAGCTGACAAGTTTTTAAAGTTCTGAGTAAAGTTGGCTTGTATGATATTTTTATCAACTTCATCGGATTAATATTATGAAATCACACCATACAGATAACTACTTCATGACTGTTACAGTTTGATACTTTGTATATACATTGTAACATACTGTAATATAGAGTTGGACATGTCTAAGGTTACATACATAACAATTCAGATTCATAATAAACGAAATTAACTGAAATGAAATAAAGTGTCAGACAGTGTTGATAACAATTTGTGAAGGATGTGGAAAAAATATACTGTTTTTGGGATACAACTGGAACAAAACTGTTTTTAATGAGTAAAATAATTTGAAGTTTTCAGAGGTATGTCTGAGAACAGAGTCTCATATCATGCTTCATGGTTGGGGTACACAAGTCTAAATCAGAAGGATCTTCAGGCATGGCATAAGGGGAAGAGTATCTTATGACATTACAACTGTCTGCATATTTCATCACTGTAACTAATTCATGGGTTTCTGTGAAATTTGTTATTAGAGTTCTACACCAAAAATTGGTATGCACACTTTGTTTTGGATCATATCAGTCCAATTAACTGAGCTTTTCCTGCTCCTGTATATTTATATATCCGTGTGTGTGTGTGTTTTTTTTAAATTTATATTGAAGCATGCCCCATTACATAGTAATACTACATGATTTGCATTACTTAAACTTTAGTTTTACAATAAACTTTTACATTTAATAATTACAAACTATAGTGAAGATTCATTGTAACATCAATAATAATATTTTGACTTATAAACTTACGATCAAAAATATTAACATACATTCTCTGAGATCTATCTATCTTTTATAATAAAGTGTCATTGCAGGTCTGAAAGTCTATGTATTTGACAAATTTTACAAAAATCTGTAAATAATCATTGGCTAGCATTTCATTCATCATAGGCCAATTGCCACAAGTGTTTTTTATTTGTTTTAACATTTCATTCCTTTTTGATTATGTAATATCTTACAGTGAAATATTAAGTGATTTGTAATTTGTTCTTCTTTTTCACACGTGCACTTCGGGTTATCTATTAGTCCAAATTTGTGAAGGTATGACCTTAGTTTCCCATGTCCTGTTACCATTGTTGTAAACTCTGGAAATATAAGAATTTTCTGTCGTAGCCTATTCCTCACTGATGGGAAAAAAGCTTTGGTCACTGCCCCATTCCCCATAATCATCCACTGCCATTGCCACATACGAAATCCATTTTCCTTCTCTCACATAATAATCACCTGTCTTGGCATCTTGCCATATACAATTAGTCCATCTTCCACAGCAGCTTCTTTTGCAAGTCTATCCACCAACTCATTCCCCTCTATCCCCACGTGTCCTTTTACCCAGCCAAAATGCATAGTCCACTTTAAATGCACCAGTGCAATAATTTTGTTTCTGATAAATTCTATCAATTGGTTCCATTTGAATTTTTTGCAATAAATCCAAAGTTATCTTGCTGTCAGTACATATTGCAATACATTTATCATTAACCTGTCCATCCTGTAGTTCTTCTAATTTTTCTAAAACTTTTAAAACTGCAATTTGCTCAGCTTGATTATTGGAGCAGTGTCCCTGTAGTTTAAACATCAGTTGGTGTACCAACTTGACATTCACAAATATAATTCCTGCTGCCCCAACGTTGCCTCCAATTTTACTGCCATCTGTATACACTTCAGCTGTATACATAGTACCATTCTCCACTTCATGAATTATTGCTAGTTCCGCAGGATGTCGCCAGTATCTTACTTCCAACGGTGCATCATATTCTAGATTGTTAATTTTTGTTGCCATATAAGTTTGTACCTTTTGCTCTATAGTTATTTGTATGGGTCCTACTCCAGCTATCATGCAAGAGGCATCATATGAGATAGTCCGGTATGCTTTAGCTATTTTAATGTTTATGAGTCTTTGTATTCTTGTATATTTTGTAAGGTTCCTGTTTTTCCATGTGGCTTCTACCCATATAGGTGCTCCGTATGTTAGAATTGGGACTACCGCTCCCTCGTAGATTGTCTTGAGAGCTTTATGCCCTAAACCCAATTGTAGCTTTCCTGTTCTAGCCAACATGTTGATAAAAGTAATTAATTTTGCCACAGTATGGTCAATATGTGCATTAAAATTAAATTTGCTATCTTCATTTCTTCATTTTGGTCCAGTCTTTTGTAATTCCAGTACGTGGTCAGACAATAACGTTCGAGAACTTGTCATCGTGTGCTTGCCACGGCAGCACTGGACAAAAGCCTTAGTATGGTTTGATGACGTTGACATATCAGCGTTTCACAGCTGTGTTGCTGTTGTTGATCTATGGCAGTCTCTTTCTGAGTGGCATCTATTACTGTCTGCGTGTGTTTTGGTGTGCTGCCGAGAGAAAGTCGGAGCTTGAGTTACAGCAACATAC
>JGI20166J26741_12076695_pt1 | contig 18752 bp, 6 predicted proteins | sample TergutCu122P5_FD_26741 | JGI IMG/M metagenome (IMG submission 26741)
TTAGCTAAGTACTGATTGTGGCTCCCTGATGATGGTTTCCTCATAAACCGAAACATGTTGGAGCATTTTTACTTATTTTAAAATGTTTTAATAACTCTACATTTTCTAATGTTGTGTGCATCAGTTGGATATTAAAGTGCTGAATAAGCTTTACACATTCACATTGAGAAGAGGGATGTTACAACCATTTATCCCTGAACTCTTGTTGCCATCTGTTCTCTTTTGTTCACATGAGGCAGTCATCCAGCAATTAGTGGAGGTCTGTTAATTAGTGGTCTGGGTTGAGTTTGTTCAGCACTTCTGACCCTCAGTTAAACATGTTGTTCAGTATGAATTATATACAATATTACAAATTATACAGATCACAAGGTTTAATGTGAGAAACATGTACTGCTGAAAACCTGGTGTGAACAGTGGCAGGACTGTATACCATATACAGGTTACTCTGGAGTAACCTGTGTAAGGTATGAACTGTTCAATAAGTTGGAATAAATCTTATCTGTATAATCTATTTTGTGTTTAGATCAAACCACAACACTAGGCAGATTAAGTCCTTTTTTATATCATGTTGTTACCAAAGGGGAAATAACTGGTCAATTTGGGCATCTTGTATTGAAAGTAATAGTGTTTGTATAATTACACTAGCTTCAAGTTCGTAACTAGTTATTCAATTTTTGCTTTTTCTAACTCTCAAATACACATTCCTTTTGTAACGTGCACCCTTTGTTGCATCTATGGTTTCCTGGGGTTATGAAGAAAAGGTATAGGGTGGAGTGTGCAATTTATTCTGTAAAGTGACACGTAAATTGAACACAGGGCATTAAATAAAAAATTATGAGCATTTATTACAAATTCTAGTGAATTTGCTGTAAAAAAGTATTCATACAAGTGTACTGTGACCACCAAAATGTTGAAAACTACTGACCTACTTTCTTGAATTTTACAAATGCCAGACCACTAAGCAAATCATTCAGCTTATAATATATATGCTACAGGCACTACATCAAACTCTCCATCAGTCACACTATTTTCAGCTGCTGCAGTCAAAATAACAAACCCACTGCAAAAATTACAGAAATCTTTCGTCATAATAAACCAGATATTTAAGAGTGGAGTTATTGATCTCGAGCACATCTGAAACTGTGAAACGGACTCAACAAGCTCAATATAGAGTAAATGTTTTCCTTCCAATTATTATGTTCAATGTTGGAATCCACAAACATTACTTCAAATGAGCTAAAATAGACATTATATGAACTAAAATAAAACTTCTGCATTTTCATTATTACTGTTCATGGAAAATTATGAATGTTATAAACAAATCTGCAAATTAAAAATGTTCAAACAAATGTACATACCTGCAAGGGAACGGTTTCTGCAACAGAGGTTTGTACATGCTGTGGGGTAGGCTGTGCCAGTTGCCGATATCGAATCCTTGGATCTTCCCATGTTGTTGTTTTATTGAAATAGTTGACATAGTAACTAGAAAAATGTGAGAAGAACATAAGCCCTTTAAGTACAGGGTGGCAAAAAAGTCACTTGACAGGATATGTGCAATTTCAGGCTTCCACCACGAAGTAGATAAGAACTGCGCTCTTCTGGGTTATTACACAGTGAATAGTGGCAATTTTTAACAATGTTCTGGGACAACCCATCAGTCCCATCTTCAGGGTTCCAGAATCCTTAAAAAATCATTGTTCCAAAATGTCGGTAAGGAATTACCACTACTTGCTGCGTAATAACGCAGAACAGCGCAGTTCTCACATGACAGGATCTTAGGGTAGTTAAACATCAAGTGTCAAGTGACTTCTGCTCCACTCTTCAAATAATAAAGAGGAAATAAATCCATGATTTCTAACACTACATGTACTATGGCATTTACTGGTTCCAAAACACCCTAACTGAAGATACAGTCAACTCCATCCCCAAATTATAAGCCTGGCAAATAAGTGGTCTCCTGCACATAACACAGAAGACAAGAATCTTCACCACTATGAAAACTTCAATTCTTATATCTCATGAGTGGGAGAAACATGCTGCAATCCAATATAAATAGTTCTATATCCCTTAAGTATATGCCATATACAGGATGATACAAACATCACTTGACAATTGGTGTTTGACATTTTGCCTCCAGTGCCAATGACTTTTGCAGCACCCTGCATACTTAATGGCCATACCCCTAAAGAACAATATTTTGTCATACAAAAGCCATTTTTTTATGCTGGAAAAATCTGTTTACAGACACAACACACATTACTGTATTTCCCGGCCCATAAGACGCACCATGATATTTTCGTTAGAAATTTTAGGAAAAAATAATGATGAATGTATTTTAATTTTGGATAAAATTTTGTACGTAGTTGGCAAAAGTAATATGCCCCTATAGCTACTACAATATGTTTTATCACCCTTCTTATATATAGGTACAATGATTGACTTTTTCCACTCCTCAGGCAATTCCTCCTTATTCCAACAAACAGAAATAATGAGTTTATGGATCTCACAGTGAACTATTCTACCCCCTGCCTTTATCAATTCTGCTGGGATTTGATCAAAACCTGGTGATTTGTGACTTTTTAGCTTTTCAATAGCCAACTCAACCTCAAAGGCACTTGGCTCAGGTAATAGTGGTTCTTGTGTGTGTATGTCTGTCTGCCTAACATCATTAACCCCATGTACATTTAATAGCTGGGAGAAATGGTTCTTTCACCTATCCAAAATACTGTGGGAGTCTGTAACCAAATCACCCTTCTCATTCTTTACTATGTAAGTTCTAGGCTGGTAACCCTTCTTGAAGTCATTGATGCCCCTATACAAGTCCCTAATATTTTTTATCTTACTGTCAGTTTCAAGTCCCCCAATTCTAGCTTTCAGATATTCCTTCTTTTTGTTCCTGAAATGTCTGCTAGCATCACATCTTACATTGTTCAGATTAGCTACATTGCTATGGCTTGGATCATGTACCCACTGCATTTTAGCCTGCTTCCTTTGATCTAAAAAATGTAAACATTCTTCATCAAACCATGGTCTATGCTGCTTCAATTTGTGCAGATCTAGACTCTCTTTAGCTGAGGTTCTTAAGTTCTCTTTAATGTTCTCCCAAGCCCTTTTTATGTCCTTGCCATCACCTAAGTTCTCCAAAGCTGCAAACCTGTTTGTAATCTCAATTTGATACTGTATCCTAACCTCCAGCTCATTTAGCTTCCCCATCAAACTTCTGTGCTGCTCCTTTATGTCCTATGAATCTTTCCCTAACTTCTGCAACCATCAGATAGTGATCAGTATCACAGTCAGCTCCCCTGAAACTTTGTACATCTAGTATAATCGAATGCCATCTCCCACCTATCAGTATGTGATCAACCTGGCTGTAAGTCTTCCCATCAGGAGACATCCAGGTGTACTTACGAATGTTTCGGTGCGGGAACAATGTGCTCTTAACAACTACATATTTGATGTGGCAAAGTTGACTACTCTAACACCATTATCATTACTATCCAGATGTAGACTCTCATTCCCATTTGTCTGATTGAAAATATCTTCTCTCCCCACTCTTGCATTAAAATCTCCTAATAGAATTTTCAATAGAATGATCAAAAACCTGCTCTAATTCATCATAAAAACTGTCTTTTGAATCACCACTTTTCTCCTGTCTTGGTGCATGCACATCACAACAATGATATTACACTAGCGACCTCTCAGAACTATATATGAAATCCTATTGCTAACAAACTCTACTCTCTTAACTGCCGATACTATTCTGTGGTGCACATAAAATACTGTTCCCAACTAATAATTTTTGCTTCTTTTTCCATAGGAAAAATTATACTCCCCTGCTCTTACCATGCCCCCTTTGTCCCACCTAACCTCCTGCACACCCACTGAATATAATTTATTCTTGCTAATTCCCTGGCTGCTGCTGTAGTTGAACCTGCCCTATACAGGCTCCTAACATTCCATGTACCAAACCTCAAGTCCCTTTTTTGTTTAGGTTGTACCAAAGTATCAGTCCAGGCCAGAGGCAAGTATTTGTGTTTCATAAAGAAGCCAGTTTTTACGGTGAGGAGTTGTTTGCACCTCACCCAAACCCCAAGCTCGAGGACCACCCCTTGTCATCTGTCCACAACTGCTTATTCAATATATCCACAGCTACCCTCCCTATTGGAGGTTTTTCTTCCATCCGCAACATGCCATGCCTTGGTGACAGGGACTCACTCATCACGGATGCAATGCCCACACATGCACGAAATCCTCTTTATACAGTTCAAGGTTCCACAACACTTCAGTATTTTTCCACAAAACTGGCTTGACATTAATTTCATGACCACACAGACTGTAAGATGTGGGCCAACAGTGGCCTCAAAGGAACCCTCCCTTACTCTAAATGACTTCTATTGGGACTGGACCAATGGAAATATTGATCAAAGAATGCCAAGAGATATTTAACTGGATAAAATCATTAAGGCAGTGAGTGGTAGTGTTCTTGTGAAATTCCTTGCACCTTGAATGGAAAAAGTATCTTTTGAAAAGAGAAGGACAAAGTGGGTGCTCATTTTCAGATTTCACTATGAGTACAATAAACTGCATAGAACTGTGTAAGCAGCCAAGCTTGATTAAATCATTTACATACCAGTGTTGCAATAAAATATTCTGCAAACAATGACTTATGGGTCATCCTATATACAAACATAACTCTTTCATAAGAGATAATATTAGTAGGCTCAAGGCTTAAAAATATAGTTGCAAGGATTTTTGCTCTAACAATACATAGGATATAAAATTAAAACAGTATGAAAAATGTTTTCTTACCCATCATACCCATAAAACATATGGAAAACTTTGTAGTCTTCACGTATGGAACAGAATGCATAAGTTCATAACAATTTAATTTCTCTCTGCATTTGAACAGACACTCTGTGGTGTGCCTATTATTGCCATTAAATCAGTCCAAGATTTATTGAGCTTGGTCACTAAGTGCAAACAGAAAAGTCATGGGCAACAGAATATACATATTAAGTATTCCCAAAATACTGGGTCAGTTGTATAGTGAATCCATGCAACAGTTCCATTATACAAACTTCAGTCTCAATATACCCAAGAATATAATATGTGAAGGTTGCAAAATAATTAAAGCCGATGTGAGGACTAATGCCCATACATGTCAGACCAACAATCATTGTAGTATTTTATATTACACCAAAACATTAAGAACAAATGAAGATACCTGCATTATATACTACAGCTATTAGGTGATTTGGGAATGTGGCAATTCATACGTGCCACATACTGGAAAAATTCTTGGCACAACTGCAGTAGGTACAAATGCCTGCTAGTGCACTGTAGCTGGTTTTGTAACAATTCAGCAGATAGTAGCTAGTTGTGCATCATTTAAGCAGCTAATCATTCATGGTAACGTTTTAACAGGATAATCTGAACGTTCTGGTCGAATGGGTAACATTCCTGCCAAGAAATCTGGAAGCCCTGTTTTAAAATATCAGTTCACAGTTTGACAAGTGGCACCTTTATTATAGCTTTTCTCACTCACTCCAGGATTCCTTTCACATAATATCCAGTTCATTATTTATTATCATTCTACACCATCTCCCATTATCTAGTCTCGCCTACCGACAGCGGCTTTAAATATACCATAAATTTTAGTGTGATAATTTTAACATTTTTTTAAGGAAACCAATTCAAAATAAGTTTAAGAAAGCCGTTTAACACATGGTAACCTACTCAGTTCTTTCTCAAGATCCATACGATGCATTTAGCCTGCCCCACAAATCATTTCCTTAACCTATTAACTTACTATCTCCCTGTCCGATGATCATATTTACGATCCCAACCAGGAGGAAGAGCACCACTGTCTCGATTTTCTGCCATTTTTAAATGACGTGAACAAATTGTCCCTCGTTCAGTGGTTATGATCACGGATTACAGTACAGTAGTATTTCTCCACTACCCAACACAGATCATTTATGACTCTGATCCATGTTTATGACCACTGCACAATTGAAAATAACGTACGGAATTAACCGAAGCTGCGTCGTGGGCAAAAGATTGTGCCGAGATTAGCGCAGGAAAGTGTTAACTGTAATTCATCGGTGTTTTGAGTATGATATTTCATAATTTTCGTCATTACGCTAGTCTTTATAGCGAAGGAAATGACAGTGAATGCGATCATAATATTCAAATATTCCGTTAATAGATGAGGAACGAAACGGTCGCGCCGGAAACATGAGCCATGAATTTCCTAGTGTAAATTGTCGCTGCATAGAAACTACTTGCAAAGTTCGTACTGTCTACAAATTTGTTTAACTAGGAGGTCTGTGGAACATTGTGGTTTAATGGGCAAACTTGGGCAGTTGCTGTTCTTACTGTACTAACGACAGTACTCTTATCATGCCACACATGCAGTGCACGTAATTAGAGGGACTTCTTGGACAGTTGGATCCTCGGAGGTGGGACCGATAGGTTGTCCCGAAACGTCGGCACCGTAACTGCCAATGTACATTGCGTAACATCGTAGCAGAGTGATGATCTCATTTACACCACGACGGAAAGCTAATATCAAATTAACTATGTTTCGACTATACACTGGATCAGAGACTATATACATGTTTACCGCGGACTTTCAATTCGGCCGTGTTAGGCCTATCTAGTTTGAACTTGGCTGACGCTGAACGTTACACTGCCTGCAGCTTATGATGTTACATTGTTTCAGACAGGGCACGTTTACATTATTCACCTAGTTTTAGTTTACTTTCACTCCTAAACAGGCGTTTTAGGTCAGCATGCTATTTGTATGTTCGCCCATATACTCTAATAAAATAGTGTACTGCTAATAGATGAGTGGGGCCAGAATTTAATGCTATGGAAAAGCTGGCTTTGAATTCCTCTCAGAATTTCTTGTAGTGTGGGGTTTGTGTAAGAATTTTCTGCAGTAGCTGACCAAAAATAATTTATTTCAGCCTTTTTCCGATTTCCACCCCTAACTGCTAATTCTTTTAATTTTAAATTTATTTAAGCCGGGGGTTAAAGTAATTAAATTGTAGGGAGTGTATCTGTATGTTTTATTTTGTTTCCAATTGAAAGTGTAATGTAAGAATAAACAATCCTGTCTATACTTCACGTTTATGCGCAACTGTTAACAGTAATACATAATCGTTATCCATATAGTACAAAAGTAGTATATTACTCAATATGAAAATTGATTAAACTCGCAATTTAAGCCTCTGGTCCAAGGCGGTCTTTTTGAAGTATTTAAATGAAATACACATATGTAAATGTTATTCACGCATTCATTTCACTGTTTATTTAATTTTTTTCACAAATTACGTATTGACACAGACCCAAATTGCATGACAGTCTTGAATGCCGCTATTAAAACATTACTACATGAAAAATTATACTAGAAGACCTAATGTCACTGTGTATGAAAACGTGAAATTGCCAACCACTGTACATAAAACAAGGAGTGGTTGTCAGCTGATGGGATGGAATTGTAATGTTTATCAACATTTACAGCCACACACAACACACTCTTGTACATTCATGTTCTTGTATAATGGCCTGATGATAACTCATATTCAGGGTTAAAGCTAGTTGCCAAGTAAATGATCACAAATGTGTGTTGTGTGCGATTGTAAACATTTATACACACTGTGTTACACCTATGGGGATATTTCATATAAAGGATGGAATTTTGTCTGGCATGCTGCACAGCTTCACTGTAAATGTCACATTTTGTGTAGACAAAATACACATTGGCCTATTTCACATATAAACCTTTCTTGCACTCACTGGCATGCTGGGTCATTCATATTGGATTTAAATTTATTGTAAAAGTAACATCTACACATAAAACAAAAGTTACTGAAAAATCATGATAATGGCTCAGATCAATGAACATGACAAGAACCACAGTTTGATGATAAATTACCTGCAGGGTAATCAATGGTTGGAGTTCATTACCATTCAGGGTGTTTGTAAATATGGAAACAGTACCATGACACAGTGGTGATGGACTAAACTCAGTCATTTATTGTCAGGAACATGAAGGTAATTTTAGAATGAAGCTGGCAACTTACCTCATTCTCATGAAGAATGGACTCGTGTCCTGTCCTGGAATAGCTTAACTTTCACAGTTCCCCATCCACTTCTATTCACCAGTGTGAAATCTGTGTAACTGCACCTGTCAGCATTTTCTCACTGCAGGCTCTTAAAAAATTTTATTGCTTAAAATAACAAAGTAGAACAAACCAGGGTACATACTGATCTGATATTTCAGCTTGGCCAGTTCTATGTATTATAGAGAAACCACCAATTTTATAACTGAAAGTGATATGTCAGAATAGAGTGTTTTCATGCTGGGAAGTTAAACTCTGGTACACAATGTTACATTGACTACCCCAATTTCTCCCCTACTTACTTGATTCTGTGAAATCAACAGTAATTTTTGTCTGTGTCCAAGATACATACACACCATACAATCATATACTTAAAAACAAACTGTATTGTCCACTACACAATATATACATATATATATGTATGTATATTAGATATCCTAAAATAATTTAGGTACACTCATGCTGACATTACTACAACATTTACCACAAGGGAGAAAAGAGCATACATGCATAAAATGTAAACTGTGTTCATCAGTATTCTACACTGAAAATGTAAAGAATGCCTCCATGATAAGAATTGCATCTTTGATATTCTCATGTGAAGACAGAGATATGGATAACTTTCAAGGTACTACATGCATGTTCCTAGTCCCTTTAGTGTGGCTTCACTGTCAGCTACCATAAACTTCCACTGCCAAACTGGGTATACTGGACATACCCTTTATTTGTGCCCAAGTATGTGTATACATACATTTTCCCCTCTCATATTTCCCTTATCAATTCTCTTCCCTCAGAGTCCCTTACCATTAACCAGTCTTTCCTTAATGTTACCCTAGCTGCACTTTTCCTGTTGCTCTCTTCTCCCACCACCATCACAGTCCATCAGGTCGCAACACCCCACACTTCTATGTATGCAGCAATGCTCAACTACAACAGTGGCAGTAATACCATTAAAATTTTCCTCGGCATTTAACAGTGAAATTATGTGCTAATGCCGGTGCTTCACCCCTCCCCCTCCCCCCCAGGGATAGGTGCCAGTACTCACAAAGCAAAATAAATCATTCTACTCCCTAAAGAAGCCGGAGTAATGTAGTTGGTACAGCGACTGCTACGGGCTAGACAGTCTGTGGCTTGGATCCCAGTAGCGGGCAAGATATTTTTTCTTCTCCAACATGCCCTGACCAATTCTGGGGCCCACCCAGCCTCTTACTCAGTAGGTAATGAGATATTTCCTCGAAGTGTAGAGGGGCCAGGGCATGAAGTTGGCCACTCATCTCCACCTAGCCCTGAGGTGAGGAATAAGTGGATCACTACTACCCCTACATGCCTTCATGGCAAGGACAGGTAAAATTTTACTTTATTTTATTCTCCTAATGAAAGGTGCCAGTACTGCCAGGGGGGGAAAGCACTAACATTCACATCCATGAAAGGAAACAGCCTACAAGAAACAGACAAATAGATCCTATGGACAGTGAAAAGGTCCTTTGATTCAATCCCAAGTTTGGGTAGCATTGTTTAACTCATTAATAATCACAACACTGCTAACTTAATGCGGTGAAGTCACAATGATGGTCAGTGAGTACTCATGACAGGTTTGGGAGGTGCTGCTCTTGTCCTATCTTGAGGATACATTAACATATCATGGTACCGTAGAAAATAACAGTCAACAAAGACAAGTGGACATGTGTATCCAGAACCTACCCACCAAAGAAAATGTTGCATTTCAATTCACTGTTCAGAATATTTGATACCATACATTATACATGAATAAAGAAAAAATGTACACTAAACATTAACACAAAATCATGTTCAGTGTCAAAATCAGCAACACACTATTTGAAGTCAATAGAACAAATGTATGTACTGAATATGTTAAATCCCTTATTCATTACACTTGTGACATCCAAGAACTTCTTCCTGACTAGGTGAGAGGGTGGACACTGAGTCACTTATAAAAATATGGCTGTCTTTGGTAAAACATAAAATAGTGTAAAAGACCAAGACATGCAGAAAACAAATTTCAGTCAATACTGCTGTCACTTCAGTGGAGAAAAAAAAAACTGTGTTTGATGAATGAACAAATTCACAAACTAACCTACATCAATACAAGGAATGAAAATGTTACAGTCTACCAAGGTAACAGGCTCATTTTTTTAAATCAGAAAACTTCAATATTTGCGCCTGTACAAGACAATAAATGAGTTCCATATACAAATTAATACATCCAGTTATAAACATAGTCCTGATGTAGTCTCAGTTGTCTTGTCACAGTGCTGTCTTACATCCTTACAAATCCAGAAGCATGCTTTGTTACTGTACACTCAGAAGTATTACAAGGAACTGTTTCAAATTAATTCTACTAATCTAAACATTTTCTCTTCCCTATATACATACACAAAATTATACAGTTAAAGGCATCTGCTTTCAAAGTACCATACTTCTACAAACACAAAAATACTTGCTTCTCCCACGTCAAACAAGATACATAACCCTTTGAAATTTACTACATTCTTTATACATACTGAGGGCATCCATTACTGTTATGGCAAAAGTTAAGGAAGCAGAATAGCATTAACATCAACCAGTGGAATCAATTTGTCAGTGACACTATATACCATTACTGCTTGTTTGTCATTTGTCTGTACATATGGATGTACCATTGCTAGTAACACACAATGTTCTATTATGCAGAGACACTTCCAGTGAAATTATCACTTACTTAATTCATTACCTTACAAACAATAATATGGTCATTTCAATTTGTCAGTAAAGTTCAGGTCTGTTCAGTGAATGTGTGCCAAAACGTATTATTCATTTCACATGAATATTATTCCAATGAAATGGTGGTGTAACACACATAGAAATGTAATCATTAATAAGAAATGTCACTACAATGAGAATGGTCATCATATAATCTTGGAAATGAAACACTTTTGTTCAAATACTGCATAATCATAAATCTCACAGATGGAACTGTGCACCAAGTACAGTAAATAATGTACTGCCTATAGGCCATTATTTTTTGGCTTAATGTTGGGACTTACATGTACACATCTGAGAAGCAAGGGAATTACAAATCAAGAGTTGAAACAAATGAATTAGTCACTGCAAAAATTCTTCAGTTACCATGTTCACTGGTACTTCTCCAGAACTGTATCTTTCAACAGATTTGGAATATGAACTTAGTGTGAACAAACCTGTATAGTCCAACACTCTTTTATGGTTTTTTTGGGAAGCAGAGGCTCTAAACAAACAAACATTTTAAAGAAGAAAATTAATACTGAGATCCTGACTTAGGCTTAGAGAAACAATGTCAAATGAAGGAAACCCTTACACTGGGAAGCATTAAAATTGGCTCACTGTAATACATTATAAAGGAAGAACTTTTAACCACCAGCTGTACAAGTTTCATATGTTCTTTGTTTATGAAAAACCCCCATTCTGCATATATCTTTATGCTTATTTCCAAAAAATGATTAAAAACTCAATTTAGCTAAAGATGGAAACTGATAGGCATGTACATAATGTCCCCAGATATAAATTACTGCATGCAACATGTGAATAGTTCTGCTTACTATACGAATTTAACTACCTTTTTTATTAGAGACCTGGTCTGCTTAAAACTAACTTGATGGAGCACAGTTCTGCTTCAGCTGGTCAAGAATTTCTCGCCATTTTATGGAACCCAATGGTTCATTACTATGTTCACAAGAGCCAGCCACTTGTTTCTATCCTGCACAAATGAATCCAGTCAAAGCCATCCCATCCCATTTCTTTAAGATCCAATTTAATACAATCCTCCCATCTATACCTAAGTCTTAAAAGTGGTCACTTTCATTCAGGTTTCCCTACCAAAAACCTGTATGCAGTTTGATGTATTTTTGACCGTGCATCATAGTATAGACTTTTTCAAATTACCAACTTAATGCACAATTCATTTATTCTTCAACAATATGCATGTTACATTACGATCCTCAACATGTTTCGAGCAGCACCCTACTCATCCTCAGGGGGACAAATTGTATTACTACAGCCTCTGGTAACATCAACCTCTGTAAACAGCCATACAGTATGCAGGTTGAGAGCAGACTGCATTAAGTTGTTAATTTGAAAAAGTCTGTATGCAGTTGTCTTTACCCCCATACATGCCACATGCCCCACACATCTCATCCTCCTGTAGGATTAAAAAGTGTTCATATAGACAGTAAACGTAATCTGATAAGCAGTTGTGTTACAACATCTGGTTACCAACAGTGTTGATTGTCCATCCCATGGCTCAGGCACTTTTATCACCACTGTGGAGGGCCAGGTTAATCTCAAGCCAGTCCAGTCTGTGTGGGATTTGTGTGGATAAAGTGGCACTAGGTCAGGCTTTATCCAAGTACCCAGTTTTCTCCTGTCACTATTATTCCACCAATGCTGCATTCATTCATTCATTCACTCATTCATCACCAATACTATCAGCACCATTAAGTAACATAATTACAAGAAACAGTGTTTGTATAATCAAAATTTTATATCACTCAGGGAAAGTAAGTGATGAATTTAGTCTCATTTCATTACCATTACAATGTGATTATTAAATAAATTTCTGTAGAGCTGCAAATCTGAACACATTCTTAAGAACTGTATGAATTCATAGTAATTAATATTTCTAAACTGTCTGTTCATCATCTCCAGATTGTCCCTTAAGTTAACAGAATTTTTCAATGTAAACTTTTCTGTAATTATATCACCTGTTTAATTACTTGCCTTTGTACCAGATAATTTTTGCGGTACAAAAATGGCATTTAAAATATACATATGTGCAGTTATTTCTACTGTATAAGTAGAAGTATTTTTCTATGGAGCAGAAAGAAGAAAATATTCTTAACAAAAATTTTAGGTCTTTTTGATGAACATTGTACATAAAATGCAATTTCAGTGAATGTATGAAAAGGGTACAGCAGAACTTTCCAGACTGTTTTAATTTAAACATCAAATTTCAGAAACATAACTTGACCAATATCTGTTGTTGTCATGAAAAATATTTGTCTGTCTGTATGTGGAAGGAACTATGGAGAGTGCAAAAATCCCTGGTCTTGACCAAGGATTTTAGTCAGAGTCCCAGCCAAGATCTAAATGGAACATGCCAAACACAAGTCAGAAGCATTACCACTTCCGCCAACTTGCTTCGCAGGAGTGCAGACTTACCATGACAAGTGCAAATGATGAGTGTGATCAACATGGACAAGCAGAGGAGCTGTTGAAATGCTTGTGAGAGTCAATAACTTCCTCTTAACTGTGCTAAAGTGAGCTGAAGGCTTAATTTTATATTACTGGTTTCTATTCACATTCAGAAGTAGGAGATATAGTAAATCCCCCTTATTACATTTTTGTGGGGACCACTTAAAATGGCAGAAAATCATTAAGTGTAAAATCTGGGTAACATTGTTCATGAGGGCATTTGGCTGGGACCCAACAACCAGTGTGTAAAATCATGGAAAACGCAAAATGTGGGAATGTACAATCGGAGACATACTGCATTTGGAACACTCTGCCTTAAAAAGTGCTTTAAAATGAACGTAACATAAACATTGGCATCAGTATTTTTCTTGAAGGATTACTCTGAATTTAGTATAAAATCCCTATAAAATCAACATATAAAGGTTCCCTTTAAACATAATTCTTTTTTTACCATTTGAAGATGTCTACAGGCTAACAAATTCTAAAATATTTCAATTACTTTTGTGCTGGATGATGTTTCCAAGCATTACTGTCTGTCATATCCCTACAGTATATCTGCCAGCAGTGTATACTCCAGCACAAACCAAGACACAGTCCAACCACATGTTTACATAATATATCATTTGTTCCTCAACTGGCTGGCAAATTCTACACCCCCAAAGTCAGCAATCACTGCTGCCCTATGTGTTGCTCCCATTGTCAATAAAAATGCTGTGGGTAATCACAATTAGAGCCTCACAGAAAATGTACACAACTGGCTCACTTCTACTGAAGACAGGTTTCAAGTAATGCAAGTATAGCCTCATTATATTATAACAAAAATGCATTCTTCCTATATATTATGGTTGTAAACTGCCATATAAAATAATGAAGATGGAAACATTCGAGACATCAGACTTGCTGGGAAAACCACAGACATCAGAAAAATGTACTTTGATTGAAAAGAAATATGACAACGTAGGAACTGATGAGAAGCCCTCAAAAAGCCAAAATCATACTTAACTCTTCAGCATGGCATTTAGAAACTCAGCCTATGCCAAAGAATACTGACAAAGCTATATCACAAAACAGTATGGTCACACAACATCCATAGCCTCTTGGTTGCAAAGAATGAATCAATTCTAAAATTCCAGTTTGGTGCATTTACTTTAAACTTGTATGTGAATAGCATAATGTGAAAGCAGATCATCATGTAGTTCACAAGGTATAGGCATATCTTGTTTTATGCCAGGGTTACGTACCTGAAAAAGTCGCATAAATTGAAATCGCGCACATTAAACACAAGCTTCCCATTTAAAACAGTATATTTGACCACACCACTAGTCGAAATATGGACCTGTAGAGTATATATCTACTGTATATACAGTATGTATACATTTTTATGCAATATATTTATTTACTTGTAATGCAATAAAAACATAAGAGACTCGCGTCCATAATTTGTGGCATGGTTCATTCTGATAGGACAGTAGTAGTATGGCTTCACAAACACCTTAGTTCCTGACTTAGTACTTTCCATAATGCTATCAGCATTATCACAAATTGTATGTACACTGTTTCCACTTACACAGTTTGGCAGCTCATTATGTTCTTAGTAGTCTTTTAAAGCTAACCTGAGGATGACTGCAGAAGCAATCAAAACATGTTGGTAATTTATAATATGTGATAAAACATACTGTATATGTGAATTTGTTGGTTGTGTTACGTAAGTTTGAATATTCCTAAATGCACAGACATGGAATGTGTTACGTACATACGCTAATATCAGTGAAGCTATCATTGTGGCGTAAGTAAAAAATTTGTTCACCTTTTTCAAGTTGGCTTATTATGTCTAATTTCTCTTCAATACCGATTGCTTCCCCCAGCTTTTCACTTGGATTGCACTAGTTGATGTAGATTTATGTTTGTCACTTAAGTTGGTAATAAAAACCAGTGCTGTTATTATATCCCCAATGAGATTAATCCACATACTTGACTAATGACATGCCTCCAACACAGGACAAGTGTGGCTAGGGATTATCTATGCCAAATCACATTAAACAAAAAATTATCATGTACATTTGAAAGTAGTGTAAATTCTGAAGTCATGATAAAGTGAAATCATGCAAAAAAAAATCATGTAAAACAAGACCCGCCTGTGTAAGCACCAGTGTTGTGCCAACAGAAATAGAATCAATATGTGACCAGTGCATGTAAGCATATAGCACACTGATACATTTCTGTTCAATAATGTAACTTAAAAATGGCAGCAACTGCCTAGCAAAGAATCCACTGCTATGTGTGAAGATGTCCACTGGAGCAACAGCACTCAAATAATTTGGATACTCAGTACAGTAATATTCTGTTTATCTGGCACCCACAGGACTGGATACACACCAGACAATTGGGTATTCCAGATTATCAGACAGTACCTACACTGACCTAAGTTATTACTGGTGACTTTTTGTTACTGCTTCTCTACTTGGGCTGCACAACTAATCACAGAAGTATTCAATTGGGATATCTCCATCTGCTGGTTGAAAGGTCATCAGAGCCCTTTTCTGTGTTTTCTGAGTCTTCACAGCTGAGGAAGTTGATGGAGCAGGAGATAAAACATCGTGAAATACCACAGCATTTAATGCATAGACACTCTTCGAGGCCTATTTGAACATGTCTGTGAGTTCTGCCTGTTTCAGTGATGAAGTTTTTCTGGAAAATGCAAAAATTCTAGTTTTCAGAATATCAGGTTTCCCAAATTATCATTTGATTAAGGGAATTTTGCTGTACTTTCTATACAATCGTCCCACATGCCTTCAAGAAAAATATTTTCAAAATGTTTATCATATTCTTATAACTGTACTTCAAGATGGAGAGACCTTACTTCCCCAAGAAACTCAGCCTGCCTTCTGGAGATCAGTGGCAAGTAGTTACAAATATTGTACTATCTACCTAATTGAATATCAACTGACATAACAGACCATTCAAATTAACCTGCACAAAGCTTGTGTAACTGATTTATCTGCACGTATTAATATCCATAAACTGTACATGTGCACAAGCCAATCATTTTGCCATTTACTGTTTCTGGAGTTATCAGAATGCAAAATTGTACACTAGCAGTCATTTATAGTTTAAGAAACCAATGAACAAGGTGGGCATCTAACAGACTCTCAGATGAAGTAATAACAATGTATTTCTCCAGCCTCCCATAAGATTTCTGGTTCCTATAAAAGTCACAGTAATAAAATGAGAAATGATTTGTCATTAATTATTCTACACTTCATATTTCGCTAGTCTGCAGTATGCAAATTTAAAATTATTTATTAACAGTACACAAGCTGGAAAAATATTGAAAAAGTAAATGAAACAATCTCTGTTTTTATATTCTGAATTTAAGTAAAGCGACTATATATTAGATCACATAATTCTCTTACATTTAACACTAAATACCTTGAGCAAAATATATATTACGGTGATACTAATTATCAAACTCCTCTTCATCCTCTGGTACTCTACTCATAACATAAGAACTATAAGCTCATTCACTGCAGAAAGAAGTGTAATATATTCATTACATTTTGCATTCACCTCTGACATTTTCCACAAATTACCATAACTGTCACAAGTTGTGGTTTAAAAAATAAAATAAATATTACCAAGTCCACCGCAAATAAATATTGATACATCTCATGTATTATTTATGCAGAGTAAAAGTAATAAAATTCTGTTACTACACAGATATTATTTGTTTAAATCTTTCAAAACCATTCAACACAGCATTTTTAAATGTCTATAATGGCAGATAATTAAACATATCAGAAGTTTTATTAACAAAATTTCTGCCACAGAACAATACACCATTTTAAATATATCCACTTAATGTTTATTCCACCCCTCTGGAGTAGAATAAACCAGAGTGAATTAAACTGGAGGAACATTTTACATCTGGAAAGCAGTAAGTAAAATAACTAGGTTTCTATCAGGCATACGAATGATCTAAATTGAAGATTAAGTATTTCTGTATCTGAAAGTACAGATAATTTACCAACCTAATCATCCAATTCCCATTTTTTACTTAAATGGACAGTTGATTAACTACCAACATCTAACACAATGTATTTCAACCTTTTGCACATGGAGGAACAGTAATATTAATTTCAACATCCATGGCAGATAAAATAGTGTATTACTGTAAATCTGTGTGTGCGCGTACAAAAAGTAGGTAAGTTCATATTTTTTTTTCATACATGAGGAACAAGTAACACAAATTGAGTTATAAAATGTTGCTTTTAAAATCTTCTATTGTGCAAAAAAGCACAATTTGTAAAAAATATAAACAACAGTATCTCTGATAGGCATAATTAAAACTGACACTACAAAACTCTACTGGCAGAATTATAAAAACCAACGGATTAACAACTTAAAAAAGAAACAGCAGCAAACGTATGTAAGGTGACAAAATGGGCTGAAACAAGACCACACTCTTATACCACTCTTAGTAAATGGTAATTCAATGTGTAGAAATAAATGATTAATATGTTGTGGCACACTAGTTGAGAGATACTAATCTATTAAATGCTTCAATGTCTTAGCAGTCAGTTATTTTGATTCAATTGCTGTTGTGAAACTGGGATGAAAAACATGGTTCAACATACTGTGGGAAGTCCCTCACTCTCAAAACACGACTAAACTGTAGTGCTGGATATGAATGACTATTACAGGAGTGTCCACTACATATAAATTGCAGGTTAGCACATAAAAATACGTTCACCCATGCTCAATGAAACATTTACCAAATTAATGAAAACATACAAACATGATAACATGTCTGTAAACACACATAGAATATGCTAATTTTGTGTGTTTTCCATTTCTTCTATTTTTGCTTCTGTAATACTGGAGGCACCTCCAACACAAGAAGTCTGTCTGAGTAATAGTGAATGTATGTTGCTAAACACATATTACACTTCTCACTACTTACAGCAATAATTCCCAAAAAGAAAAGAATCCAGAAAATAATAATTCTGATTATAAAGTTTTACTGAATTGTCAAAGCATATTTCAAGGGATAAAAAAGGATGTGAAGTTTTGGGCTTCTGCCACAGTGCAGTGGAGACCCTCATTCTTCTCGGATGTTATGCAGCATAGGTTGGCAACTGGGACCAACACACTATCATGTAATGTCAGTAAACCAGCTGCCAACATACAGGGCATAACATCAAAGAACAGCAAATGCCTCAAAAAATTGTAACTATAAAGTCACAAGAGAGATTTAGAAACTCAACTTCCTGCTTGAACAGTCCAGCAAAATGTCTTATTACAGTAAAATGTCGCTGTAACGAACGCCAGTATAACGAAATGTTCAGAATTGCGAAATTATGTTTAGGCCCCTTCCCTTTTCCCTATTTAATGTGTGTT
>JGI20166J26741_12077806_pt1 | contig 18744 bp, 13 predicted proteins | sample TergutCu122P5_FD_26741 | JGI IMG/M metagenome (IMG submission 26741)
CCACACCATGGGTATAGCAAAGTTCATGTGCCGAGAACCCTTAGCCCAATCTGTCAGACGTTTCACACAGGTCAAACAGCAGATATGAGGGGCCCAGTTCATATCTTTATCCCCCAATTACAGCCAAAGTATAATTCATAAAAAATAAAAAAATACCCCAAATTCTGAAAAATCAATAATAAAAATGGCATTGTACAAAAACTGTGGGTGATGGAAGAATTTTGATTGCATATTTGAATTCAGCGTGAAAAGTTACGTTAGAAACATAATAAACCTTTCATGTGCCAAAATCGTGTTCCCTAGTGTAATCTGAATATAGCTCCTTTCTACTATAGGCCTTCCGTGAATGATATGCAGAGGTCTAGGTAATACCTGTTACGTATTACGTTGAAAAAACTGGAATATCCTCTTGTAAATATCTGTACTCCATCTGACTTCCTCAAGGTGGGAGAAAAAAATGTGTAGGAGTAGGGCGGCCATTGGTCAACCGCTGACAGGAAGGACTAGGAGAGAGAGAGGAAGATGTGTAGATTAATGGTTATAGAGTGTGGACGGAGACTGCGAACGGTGAGAAAGAGATATGCAAAGAAAATTCAGTTAACTGGGCGTTATTATTATTATTATTATTATTACATTTATTTCTGAATTATCTGCTTGTCGTGTGTCGGTTTTGGATTTTAAAGAATGGGATTCCTATTCTTGAAGGATTAATGCTGCAAGTCTGGAGAGGTGGATGACCTACATGAAACGTGCCGGTGCAGTAGCAACCACGAAGCGAAAAGCGGACGAAATTCAAGACAACGTGTATTGTGTTTTCATTCACAGAGGTGACGACATTTCATTTTCTAACGCTGCGACTAAGGAACTGATTACCAATAGCACGATGATGGAAGTGACGAGAGTAGTACGGAGTCGGGGACTAATTTATGCGGCGGAAGGCCTGGAGCAAGCAATCCATTTCCTGTCTCAGTCTTCAAACTGGCTTCTATGTAGAGTCATTGCCTCTGCAAAAAGGTGTGCAGGGTAGGTACTGTACATAATAATGGTACATTATGTTACAGCAATCTGACACTTCACGTTGACAATAATATAAGAGGAAATTATTTCGGAATTGTATTTTGTAATGGACCGCCTGCATTATGCTTATGATGCAACGAACAAGCAAAGCGTTCGTGGGTTCCTGTAAGGTAGTGATAGTTCGAAGCAGTACAGACTTCAGGACTCGGGTAAGGCTTGATCCTATGCCCTTCTAAGCACGAGTTCAGCCAGATAGCTAATGAGGTTAATTAATTTTTTTTTATCTCTAAACGGCAAGAAGGCATATAGGGGAGGAATAGGTCCATTCATTCTTAACCGTTGCATTGAATGGAGGAGAGGGGTTAGCCTTATACCCCGACAGCTTTATAGGCGGGGAAAGATTTCCCAGTGTCCAGTGGAAAGGAGGCTGGGTGGACATTTTGTGGTAGAGAAATATTTATGTCTTTCATTGTGCGTTTTGTAAATTGTGGAAAGGCGCACTTGAAGTACACTCTTATTTACGTACATTGTTTTTCTTGAAATTTACATTAATCACATAAGTGCCTTAATAACGAGTCGGGTCGTCTCATCGTCTGAAGCTTTGCAGGTTGAGAGTAGGTTTTACGTTTTCCGTTCTGTACATGGATTTAGAGGTGCGTCAGCATACACAGCCGTTTGTTAATGAATCGGCGTGTTCAAGTGCTTTAGGTAACGGTACTGTCATTTAATAGCTTATATGGTGCCTATCGTGGCTGAGTAAAATATGAGTATGGAGAAATGGTGAGATAACACTGACAAGGAAAACTGAAAGTATTCCTTGAAAAACTTGTCCCGGTGCCACTTTGTCCATCACAGGTAGCACGTCGACTGGTCTGGGAACCTTATAGTGAAAGTAAGAGTGCTCTTCTTCAGACACATTTTTAGGTGCCAGCGCAAAATTATGAAAAGCGACTATTAGCTCCATCATGTCTGTCAGTCCGTCCGTCTGACCGCATGGAACAACTCGGCTCCCACTGATCGGATTTTCGTGAAATTCTACATCTGAGTATTTTTCGAAAAACTGTCGAGAAATCCCAAGGTTCATTACAAACGGACAAGAATAAAGAGCACTTCATATGAACACCATTAGACCTTTTTCATCTTAACTCGCTCAGTTCTTCTTAGAATGAAACATGTTTCAGAAGAAAGTTGTAGAGAAAATCGAAACAAACATTTTATGTTCAATAACTTTTTTACAAAAAAGCGCCGTGTATTAGATAATGTGGAAAAATATTTAGAACAGGGCAAGCCACAGATGACAATATGGCGCATGCACACTAAATGCTGGATACCTAAGGCTACAAATACACACTCAAAATGCGTAATACTTATCGCTGTTCCACTGCATCAATGGCTGCACCAAGGCGCCTCAATGTTACGTTACGCAGATTATCTCTCTCTCTCTCTCTTTCTTTTTTTTTTAAAAAAGAAAGTCCTGACATAATTCTCGAATGCTGCAGATGGAACTTCTCACCGCATTTAGAGCATATCGTTTGGTATATTTGTAACTGGTATGACGTGTGTTGAATTTCCAGCCGAAGTTCATTTCACACTTTCATGCCTTTATCTCCCTTCTCGACTCTTCTGTTTTCGTCTCTTAACGCTTGCCTGTGCTACTGCTACACCTTCGTTCCTTTGCCTCCTTTAAGTTCGGGCTGTTTAAGAAAAGCATCAGCCGCCCTATGTATTGCGCTATTTGAACGTAATTCTAGAGTTCCCAAGGAAATATACGTACATTCTTCAAACTTGCTTCTAGTTAAAAAAATAAAAAATAGTACTATTAAAACAAAATATGTCATGAAATGTTAAAATCAGATCAACAGTTCAAACTATCAGTACAAATATGGATTTGTTATAAGGAATATAAAAGGTAAAGCAATCCCTGTACAGGTCCGGACAGGCCCTGAGGTTCCAAGGAGTTTGAGGCTGCCACATTTCAAGACAATTGGTACATCGCCTTTACCCCCATGAAATATCCTTGGTAGTTATTTCTGTTAGAGGCTGATTCGACCCTAGGGTCATAGTGCAGCCAGAAGGATAATCAATGAAAAATTCCAATGACACCTTGGGGAATCGAGCCCGCGACCTTCTGGCTTGTAGTGCAGTACCTCAACCAACTACGGTGGGCGTACCGATATTGGAGTGTAGTTCCATATATTCAATGAACAACACTGCTTACTAAAGGAAAGGAATACTGTCTGAACATGAAGTCTTTGAAACATGGATCTCTCCATTTATGGCTGTTAGAATAACGGACGACTTCCTGAGGCAGGGTGGGTGGAGGACGAAAGTTAGAAGACCATTCTTAGTGAAAACCAGCCATAATGAATTATTAAAAGAAATTTGTCCAGCTAGTTTGACTTTGATACTAGGGTACAGAGGGTTAAAAATTGCCTGCAAATATGCCACTTTTAGTCTCTTTTGCTTTAAGATTTCGACAAGTCAGTATTGGTTTCTTGATGTATGTCTGACTGTCCGTCTGTCCACCCATCGCTTGAGAAAACTCAAAACTGTATGAATAGATTCATGTGAAAGTATATGCTGGGAATTTTACTGAAATCTGTCAATCATATTCAAGGGTTCTTTAGATAAAATAGAGGAGCTTGTATGCTTGTTAAGTCGGGTAATTATTCTTGAATTGCGAAAAATTTCGGATGGAAGTTTTAGATACAATCAAAGCATACGCGAGAGAAAATTGTAACATAAATTAAAGTGATAAATCCTTTGAAACTATGGCAGTTCAGATATTCGGGAAAACCCCCAACGAAGCACAGTAGCATTGGTAAAGAAATTAGAAAAGATTTAATTAATCTTTTGTCTTCCCTTTTGATATCCGAAGTATCAAGACAAAAATATGCAAAACAATAATTTTTCCTGTTGTGTTATAAGTGTGTAAAACTGGGCCTCTCGTATTGCAGGAAGAACACAGCACCCTGTTCAAGAACAGTGTGCTGAAGAAGATATTTGGGCCTAAGAGGGAGGAAATAACAGGTGAATGGAGAAAATGGCATAGTAAGGAGTTTCATGATTTGTACCCTTACCAAATATTAGGTGGGTTAACAAAATCAAACAGCATGAGATAAGCGAGGCGTGTGGCACGTATGGGAACGAGAGGAGAGGTGCTTACGGGGTTATGGTGGGGAGGCCTGAAGGAATGAGACCACTTGGAAGACACTGGCATAGATGGGAGGATAATATTAAGACGGATCTTCAAGAATTCTATTGGAGCGTGTTTGAATTGATCTGCCTGAGTACAGGGAGAACTGGTGCTGTTTTGTGAATGCTGTAATAAACCTTTGCTTCCATAAAATGTGGGGAATTTCTTGAGTAACTGAGGAACTATTACACCAAGGACTCAGCTGCATGGCATTAGTTACGTCATTTCAAAGAACGCATATAATGTCATATATATTTTTCTCCATAATTGTAATGTTAACAAGATAATTAGAAGATAAAGGGCAGAGGCAGAGAGGCGACAGGGCATTTAATCTTAATATGGGGCCTTGTATCATGATATTTTCGTGTTGGATAACTAAGACAAAGTACAAACATACAGTAATCATACGTGATTTCAAGCTTCCGCCACGATGTAGATGATCATTGCCCTCCTCTGGGCTCTTACGCAGCGAGTCGGGGTAATCTTTAGGTTGACCAGAAACGTCGGTACGAAATTACCACTACTCGCGGCGTAATAACCCCGAAGAACACAATTCTGGTAAAGTAATGATATTCAATGCTTACTACTTTATATTTTACTAATTCTTATGATGTGGTAAAATAAGTTTTGTAGTCAGACTTACGAAAACTGTGAAATTACGCAAACGCTTACCAGTAATTGTGATCTATTTACTCGCAATGCAAGCATGTAATAGGCTATGAACGAGCAAATGGTCTTTTGTTTCAACTTGTTCCTTCTTCCATTCAGTGCAAGTCGCTAATTACACTGTATAACTAAATAATTTTTATTTTTTGTCACACGAATTAAAGAGGGGAGGTTTTAAGCTGAATTCTAATAAGTTGTTAGCTTTTTTCTCTCTCGTGCAAGGCTGTAAGTGACGGGCGGTTTATATTTGAAGAAAGCCTGTATTTGCATTAAATTACAGACAGTTTATTCATTACTTACAAAGTAACAGTGGATCACTTTCTGCTACACTTTGCCTGCGGAACTCCCCGTCTAAATGTCCGGCAGTAATCATCCACATCATACTGGGACTCCACTTGCCTTGGTACCATCTTTCCTTGGTGGAAATATTCTGGAGAAATCGCTCTCCGTGTTCACCTCTCATTGCCCTGAGAGATTTTCTGGGAAGACGTCTAAGTGAGAGTCTAAGAATTGTGCTTTTAAAAACATATTACGCCCCATAGCTTTTTAGGATTGTACAAGATCGGCCACCATATCACGATAGTCTTCTGCATTATGATTCCCCAGATAATTGGTAGTGACATTTTTTAATGATTTCCATGCTGCTTTTTCCACTTCATTTAGCTGGTCTTCAAATTTTACCTCCTGGATTAACTCTCTTATTTGGATTCCAACAAATATCCATTTTTTATTTTAGCATCACTTATCCTCAGAAACTTCTTTTTTAAATACATAAATCCAACGTTATTTTGACCGATTGTCTTGACGAAATTTTTTATTAGGCCAAGTTTGATGTGCCACGGTGGTAATTACACTTTTTCAGGGTTGATTAGAGGAGTATTTACTATATTTTTATGTCCTGGAATAAGCGATTTTCGTTTACGCCATTGTTATTTGGATGTAAAGATGATTTCTGTCCCTACTGTTCCACTCACACGCAAAGCAACAAAACATGGTTCAATCAAGTTGCAAGCCATACAAGACGACAGTCACCTTATATACCTTACAAATGTTCCAATAATATTTTTCATGTTAGATCTTTTCCAGAAGTAGCTTCATATTATCATAAGATTTTTTTCGTTTTAGAGGCATTGGCTAGGGGTAAGATTGGAATTTATTCCCGTTATGTATAATCACAGCTTTTAGCTAACTTTTGAAAAGTAGATAAACAAAGGCCACTCACTTTTATCGTCTTGGTGTCCAAAAGCCTCTGTAACGGAGCAAACACTATTACAAAATACCAGATTTTTAGAGAAAAATTCTTTGAATTCGTTTTGGCGATTGCGAAAGAAATATATTTCAGTATCTGGGTGGAGAAGATTCCATAATTTTAGTCTGGAACCTGAGAGTTCAGCTAGTTTTTTTAAACACATTCGAATTACGGACGAGGTAGATATGATCTCCTTGTGTTAATAAATGGGGTTCAGATGAACAATTGCGTCAAATGTCAGATTGCAATCGATTGCTGTCTGTGATCTTCACCAGAATCAGAGTTGTCATCGCTAAAAGTCAGATTTTCAGACTCGTTGGTACAGGCAATTCTTCACTGTTTTGGACAGGCCTCATTGCAGATGGCAAATCTAGATATTTCGCTGTGTGTTTGGATTTGGAGGTGATCCTTGTTATGTTTGTTAAACAAAAGTATCAATCAGATGAGTGGATTTTGTTCCCTCCAAACCATGGAAAAGGCGAACGGCATTTGGCGCGAAATGTTTACCCATCCTGTGAGAAGCCTCACGCACATTATACAAGAAATTTGAGGTGCCCAACTTTTATCTTCGTCAACCACTTTACAACCAAAAGAAAACTCACAAAGTTTCTTAAAAATAGGGGTAAAATTTCGCCTCGGAGATTTGAAGGTCAATTAACCACACACGTAACAGAAGGTGCTGGAATGATATAAACACTTCTTGGTGTGATGAAAATATAAGAAACATAATTCTTGCGCACAAAACACTTCAGTAAAAGGAACACACAACACTTGCAACATATCACAACGAAGTCTTGCACAACACTAGCAGTGGATTGTTCCTCAAAGAGAGCTTATTGTTAGTTTCATGTCCCAAAGAGTCTGTTCACTCTCTTCAACAAAAATCAAGCGACATAAAATTTCCTAAGTCCCGAAACGTAAGTCACGTAACGAAGAGTTGCCCTCATAATTCGAGCCGCTTAACTTTCCCCATATTTATGCATTCGTGGCGTTTTTCTGTATTCCTTTCATTACAACCAATCACACCGAATACGTAGTGTATAGTAACCAAAGACACCAATATATTTGCTTAATTTGAGGTCAAAACATGAATTTAATTTCGTTAATTTTCCCAGGGACGACTGAAACGAAAGTAGTCTTCTTGCAAGTAGTAGGCGTAGCCGAGACTGTTAACGTGTGATAACAGTACTGTTCCGAACCACTACGTTAGTTCGAGTTTGGGAACAAATACAGGAGAGGACCCGCAGCCTGCCCCGCAGGGCGGCAAACAAAGGGAAAACATAATGCACTACACTGACGTACAGACACCCCACCCACGTATAGAAAGTTTATAGCTAAAATTGTCTGTCTTAATTTCAACAGCATAAAGACCCAAACACGGGTGGGGATGCTGACCGATTTCGTCAAGAAACATGACATTGACATCGCTTTAGTGCAAGAAGTCACCGCTCCGTAGAGCATGAACATTACAGGATATGTGGCACACTTCAATATAGGATCTAACATGCGGCGAACAGCTATACTTTGCCAGGAAAGAACTCCACCTTACGAAAATCGACCGGGTACCGTCTGGACGGGCTATCGCAGCGGAGTTTAGTGGGATTCGCCACATAAATGTATATGCTCCATCTGGCACGGCGAGACGAGCGAAAAGGAACACTTTTTAAAACTCGGAACTCCCAGAATTATTCTCTGCTCATTCGCACCCTATTCTAATAGGGGGAGACTTTAATTGCACCTTACAACCGGCTGATACCAGGGGTCCAATTACGAAGATAGTCCGAGGGCTGGCCCTTTCGGACACGTGGAACCGGGACCCCCCTGCGGCCTGCCTACACACACTATTCCCCACTGGAGCTACGACGATCGATCGCATCTACTTGTCAACAACAGCAATGAACAGCAAAAACGTTATAGAAATAGTTCCAGCCGCATTTACGGACCATCAGCGGTCGTGCTCCGACTTGCAATCCCTACCCATGAGGTGAGGAAGAAGAGGGGCCGCTGGAAAATGGATCCTACCCTGGGACATGACAACAATATCCGAGGCAGGATAAAGAATGAGTGGGACAATTGGCACCACCACAAGCGTTTCTATCTGGACGTAGTCACGTGGTAGGAGCGCCACGTGAAGACACACTTCAAGTGCCTCATACGACAAGAGAAAGCAGAGCGCAATAAAACCATAATATTATGGAAATAATTTGTATGAATGCCTGTATGATATAATGCGCTGAGAGGCCCCGGAGACGGAAAAATTCTACGTTTTACAACGGTACGAAACCAAAATAGTACGCCTCCACTCCATAAGGCGAGATAATTCCTACTAGATACACACGCACACGACAAGATGGAGGACGAAGACCCGTCCTTGTTTCAAGTGCTAAAACAGCGGCGACACCGATAAATCCGGGAGATCCGCAAAGTAAAAGTCTCGGACGGCATGACTCACACCAAACCACAAGATATAAGCAGCACTTTTGTCCAACATCTGGCAAGTAAATTCGGACCTATTACAGTGGACGGACAAGCAATTACAGACCTGCTGAACTGCATACAACCTGTGAGCCCAACCACATAAGCCGAACATCAGGCGAAACCTATGACCTCCGACGAGGTACTCAGCGCCTTGAGCGCAGGGGACCGCCATAGTGCGCCGGGCATTGGTGGCATCAGTCTCGAATTCTACACAGCAAATTGCGACACAATGAGCACATTCATGCGATTCTCATGTGCCTTCCGAAAACCCATGATAGTTGCACCCCAGATGATTACCGTCCCATAACCCTGCTCAATACTGAGTACAAACTCCTGGCTCGGATCCTGGCCCGCCGCCTGCGACCCATCCTCGCCGACCAACTATCGTAAAGCCAATACTCTTTCGTCCCAGGCAACACAATACTCGACGCCGTAGCAGGCATCCGTGACATCCTAGCCCACTATGAGATCAAGGGCTCACCCTTATACATCCTGACGCTGGTTTTCCAGCAAGCGTTTGACCGCATATCCCACCGGTACTTGCTCACAATTATACGTCAGTGTGGGATAAGTAACTGGTTCGCAGAACGAATACAAGCACTGTATGAACAAGCACTAGCATCGGTACATATCAATGGTTGTCTAACAGGCCCAATAGAAATCCGAAGCGATTAAGACAAGCATGTCCACTCAGTATGACCCTCTTTCCTCTCTGCATCCACCCCTTTCTCCTCTCACTGGAGAAAACCCTACCCGGCATCAAGTTCGGTCGCCACTTACATTCCCCCGTTATCGCCTACACAGATGACGTAACAGCCTTCGTCTCCAACCCCGAGGACTACAATTCGATCCGTCATGCAGTCCGGCGTTACGAACTAGCAACAGGAGCCCAGCTTAATCCACACAAGTCGAAAGCCATGGCCATGGGCAAATGGACAGCACCAGCGTCTACACAGGGGATTCAAGTCAACGAGTGCGTAGAAATACTGGGGGTTTACTTCGGCCCTACCGTACCGCTCACCACACGGGGTAGCTGGATGCGAGTCATAAATGCCTCCGTGCACAAGCGAGACAATCCTATGCGAGGAACCTTAGCCTAGCCCAAAGGATACAATACGTCCATTTGTTCCTCTTCACCAAACTGTTGTTCCTGGCCCAAATTCTCCTACCAACACGTGTACAAGCTCAGAAATTAACGGATATTGGAACATGGTTCATGTGGCAGTTCCAGTAACTACCCTGCAACGTCCTAAACGGGAAGGAGGATGGGACCTCCCTCATATCGAGACCAAATATAAAGCGCCCTTATACAACCGGATACAGATGACTGGCGCCAAGACAGGTACTGTAATGTCGGAGTTCTTGCGTAGATGGACCCTAGATGGAGTTATCAGTAACCCACCAGTAGCACAAGGTCTTCCGGCAAAACTCATCTACCTACATCAGTAGGCCATAGATATGGCTTACGTATCTCCACATCAGGCAAACGAGTCGAGAAAGTCGTTCAAACGGCGCATATATGATAATTTGCTCACATGACCAACAATGGTGCCGATTACAGGTCGTCAGGAAATGCCCTGACATCGACTGGGAAAAAGTATGGAAATATCTCTACTCCAGCGTTCTGTCCGCTTACCTAACATCATCGTGGTACGTTGCAATACATGACATTGTCCCCACCAATGATCGCCTTGCAGCCATCCACTTGACGCCCACAAGCGCATGTTCGAACTGTGGGCAGGAAGTTTCCATCCAGCACAGAATCACAGACTGTGGCGAAGGACCGATCTTACGGAATTGGACACGGATGAAAATGGGGATTATACTTCGCATGGACCCAAAATATATACACAAGGAATGGACGATACGTCCCGTTTTCACCTTCTGGCCTAAGAAACGCCATGCTGTGATTCTTTGGATCCTGGCTCATCTCGTCCATTACCGACTACAGACAAACCGACGGCTTTCCCTCTATGACTTTATGGACTTTCTGCGGCGATCAAGATGGGAACTACGCCCACATGCTGGAAAGCTCCCTCCTACGGGGAGGTACCTGGAGGTACTAGGGTGATCGGGTCCCGTGGGTGCCCTCCTGGGAAACAACGACACGCCCAGAGGAATCTCGACCCCGATCAGCAGCACATAGACCCAGGAACCATGCGGATGCATGCCCCTTTGCATTTTTCTTCGCTTACTAGGTTAAAATGCCCGCCGTAACTAAACAACAAAGCACTACTGTAATGTAATGACAGAAGGCAAATAAAGTTACTTTTTTTTTTAAAAAAAAGTCCGACTATCGGCATATATATATATATATATATATATATATATATATATATATATATATATTCTTTTTGGGTACGTTTTAAACTCACAAACACTCAAACTGTGCAGTAACACATCCATTATTTAATTTTACTTTTCAAAAGTTACTTTTGCTCCATTGGCAAGGCTAGAAATGCGAGTGACGCAGGTTTTTCAGCTATTTTTCTATAATTGTTTTTTTCTTTGTTTACCGACATTCTGATTGAGAAGGTTCGTATTTGAATTGGACTTCAATTAGTCATGTGAATCTCGTTGTTGCTTGTGGGCCGTAGGGGGTCACGATATCTGTCTGACATTGGGCTGCATGATTTGGAACATTTACGGAAAGGAATTGTTGAGCCTATGATGGGTGTGCTTGGGAGGTATCTGGACCCAAGCTGGTTTTACTCTCGTCTTATTTCAGGGGGGTGGAGGGTGAAGTACTGTTGGAACAGGTGCAGTTCTAATTTTAGCTCCGAAACAAGTTCGTAATTTTGCGTTCGTAGTTGTTCTTCCGTGTGCTTCTAGTACACAATAACATATTTTCAGAAATGTGCGTTTTTAAAAGTCTTACTGGCTCCACTGATGATAGTTGTTGTGAAAACCGAAAAGCGTATATTTTAATAACCATAAAATCAAATGCAATGCAGAGCTTATGCTAGTTATTTTAAACCGTACTTTGCTGCATAATCAAAAAGATGGATTGACTCCTCCCTAACCTGTATTTTAGTGCTTGTCGTAAGTATGTTGGATTTGGAGGTGATCCCTGTTATGTAAAACGACGCGAATTATGATGGCAACTATACGTCACGTGACGTACGGTTCAGGACAGAATATTTTAGGCCGCTTGATTTTTGTTGAACAGAGGGTACATGCCTGAGCTTGCACAGTCTGGTTGTTTGTGATTGGGCTGCCATGCTTACTTTGGTATGATTTAGTTTTCATGCTCACACTATGTTTAAAATACAGTACAGTGTGCAGCCCTATTTAAAACATTTTGGTAGCGTGACAAAGAAAACTAATTCGCTAAAACTGCATTTTAATAAATTCTGTCACACAAAAACTGTGAGTGGTAGATCAAATCTAATAACATGGTTGGATTCGGCGTAAAAAATTCCTTAAGAAACACAAATTAATTTTTATGTGACAGAAATTGTGATTAGCAATGCAATTTTTATAAATAAATGTGTTCAGAGAAAATACATTCGTTGAAATATGTTTATTTTTTCAAAATTGTTACGCATAATTGTTCCTTGCATTTAAAATTGTTAGTGGCTGGAGATATCTAAGTAAAGCCTCTTTGTGCAAACCTGCTAGATCCACTGTGGTTGATTTATGCAATTGCATTACTCACCTCGACGTTACTAGGAAATGACAATAGAATTACTCTGTTTAACTGGAATTATCATACATTTAAATCAGTGTATTTTAATGAGCTTGATAATAAACATTTCTACAAATGTTCTGTGATATGTTTTTTTGTAAGTAAAACTTACAAAACATTCGTACCGGTTGAAGCTTCGAGACCATGTCCGTTGAAGTGAACACAGTCAATCGATTTAAACATGTAAATAATACGTGTATGTTATTCCAAGGAATATAATAACAGATAATTATTAACCTTTACAATACGCCTAGAAATAACATTCTGCGCCATTCCCTGTGACCGTGCGGTCTAAGGCGTAGGTCTGGGGCAGCTCGATTAATGGGATCGTGAGTTCGAATACCGCTGAGAGAGTAGATTTTCGTCTCTTGTGTTTGATGTGTAGGCAGCTTATCACTCGTTCAGAGGAATCTTGTCGGATGTGTGTGTGTGTGTGTGTGTGTGTCTAATTGTGTGTTATCCAGAAACCTCAGAAGTGAGGCGGCCTATGCCCGAGTTGGTCTGTAGCACCACAAAAAGAAAATTCTATAGCAGATCTACAAACTGGCCAAGAAGTCCCTATGCAAGAGATACCTTTTTTGGTTAATTAGTGTTCTCATCTTTTTTTTAAGTTGGGCTTCAGAATAACTGATATCAGTGGGTATACGATAGAAGGGAGACATGGGGAAAAAGAAATTTGTGCTGGGAAGGGATTGGAACATACAGATAACTTCTAACTGGCGTGCATGAGGACTTAAAGGTTTCCTGGTACATTTCTGTAAAGTAACAAAAGTTGTACCTTCGTTGGATTAAATGGTATGGTCATTTGATGAGATCTCAGGAGCAAATTTGCTCAATAAATTCGTATGTCTGCCATGTTGTTATTCACATTTGTAGGTATTTTAAAAATACGATTTTGGGTGGAACTTCGATATTAGTACAATCCTATCAATTTTTACGAAAATCGGTCCATTCTTTCGAAGATGTACAAGGTAAATACAATTTCAGACAGCATATTGATCTGAGACGCCTACTTTACTTCCTTAAGCAATGAAAGTAGGTTAAATGGCCTGGGAAAATTGATTTACGTAATTCCCTGTGGAACGTCCATTTATATAGCTCTGTCCTTGTTCCATTCGTGTGCGTGTGACAAATCTTGAACTTTTTAACATATTTTCATAATTCTTAATGTTGGAAAGTGTTGCGAAAAATTTTAAATCTATTTCAGTTTTGGTTAAAATCACACATAACAACGGACGTTATGCATTGTTGGAATACACATCCAGTTTAACATTCTAAACATTTAAAGGAGCTTAAAATGTTTTGTAAAGAAAGTGTTTTTACGTACTTAAGTTCATACATACTTCCATGTCCAATGCACATTTGATGTTCAATGCATGTTCCGTACCTTTTAAGGTTTTGAGATAACTGAAGAAGATGAACGCTGTGTTTGCACTAGTAGAAACAACAATACTATACCCAGCTGTAATTAAAATTTAATTACAGTTTTGTATAGACTCTGTTTATTATTGTTTTATTTATTAGTGTATTATAACACAATCGGGATACGTTGCCTGAAAAAAATCTGTGTTTCCACATTTCTATATTAAACGTTTTGTAATACGGTTCTGTCTATCGTCTCAGCAAGACGTAAAATTATGAATGAATGTAGACTGCTCTAAAAAAAGTGTTTATGCTATATAGAGCCGTATTAAAATAAGACTTAAATGCATCTATTAAATATAAAACTATATTACAGTGGCAATGAAGAACGGGGCTGTTTTTTTCTATTCAGTGTATAGTTTGACTTCTCACCAACTTTAAAGCGTAAACATTGAAAGCAAATATTGTTGTGTGAATGTAACATTTCTTCAGATGATTTCACGCGTGATTTGTTAATTGTGTATAAAATATGACATATTTAAAATATTTTTCTGCGTTTTTTCTTGATATTATAAACTTCTAGCATAGATAAAATGTCAGCCTTCACAAAAAGAAAATCAAAGTACTTTAGACAGCAAACGTTACAGAATTATTGGGCTGTGCTTGCGTTTTGGTACATGCAGGTCTATAACTTTAAGGAGTGTCATCCCCGTTGTGTAGGCAAACTAGATAGGTGTGGGGGTAGTCAAAAACGAGTTGTGTTTTTGACTACCCTCCCACCTATCTACTATGCAGGTCTGTATTAATTACGCTAATTTATTTCGGGGAAACTTAAATAATTAAAAGATAATAATTCAAATCCTCTTAATTACAATCAAGAAGGTTGGTATAGAAGTCAAAGAAGAGAAAGCTGAAGTCTCGGTGTCAGAATGTATAAAAAAATAATGAAGGAACAGGCAATATATCCTAGTAGAACGCCACAAAATTCAGTTATTTGGCGACGCCACTAAAAAAAAAGTACATTGAAGAATAAAGTAACAAGGAAAGAAATGTACTTATGCACGTAACATTGAGTAATAAATATTACGTATTCTGAACGTGAGTCTGTAGCCTTATTTATCCAGCATGCAAAACGCCTACGCCATATTGCCGTCTATGGCTTGTCCGTCTTTACCATATTTTTCCACATTATCTCATAAACGGCACGATTTTCGAAAAAAAAAAGCTATGGAACGCAAAATATATGTTTTATCTTTACAACTTTTGTCTGAAACATTTCTCATTCTAAGAATAACTGATCGAGATTCTATCATAATTGTATTTACGCCTTCATGTGAAGTACCCGTTATGATTGTCAGATTTTAACGGAACTTGGACTTTCTCCACAGATTTTAGAAAAATACTCGAATATAAAACTTCGTGACATTCAGGACAGTTTTTGCCAAGTTACTGCATGCAGACAGACAGAAAAACGGACGGACGAACGGACAGACAGAAAAACAGACATGACGAAACTAATAATTCTTTTTCGAAATTTTGCGAACGCGTCTAATATAGTGCACATTCGAAGAATATTTGCTCACATTCTTCTCAGAATATCCTCATTTCCTTAGTCAAATTCTGCATTAAAATGTTGTGTTATAAAATAATATAAATTTACCTACTTGTGAAAAGTCATCTGTTATTTTGTCAAATATATGACACTATAGGTGTGAGGTGAACTTTTTATCTTGGAGGTAGGAAGTTAGAGGACAAGAAGGATCTTTAATTAGGAGATGTGTAATTGTTCATTCATTCGTTCATTCATTCTGTCGTCTGTATTATGACAGGCCCATAACCTCTTCCAAATAAGTTCTTCGCAGAAGGCGATCTAATGCTTCCTCGTTCAATTCCAAGGATTCTCTCTTTTCCTTAAGGTCATTTAGTAGCCTTTTATATCTTCTTCTTCGTCTCCCCGTCACTTATGTCCTTCTTTCTATCTTTCCTTCCATAAAGTGTTTTAGAGGGAAGTTCCTACGCAAGATGTGACAAATCCAGTTATCCTTCCTTCTATTTATTGTTTCCAGGATCTTCCTTTCCTCTTTGACTCTGTACTACTTCATTTCTCAAATGATCGGTCAAACCTACCTTTTCTATCTTTTCCAGCACCACATTTCAAGACTTCGGAGGTTTTTCTGATCTACTGTCCGTAGTGTCCAAGTTCCAGCACCATAAAATGTACTCTAAGTGTAATAATTTACTGGTTTCTTCCTTACCGTAAATTTTACTCTTCAGCAAATAGCTTGTTATTAGGATAATACCAAGAACAGAGATAGAATTATACATGTGTAATTGTGGCGGCAACTCTGTGTATATGGATTAGATTCATCTTTCTTCGATTGAGATAGCAGAATGATATTGTGGACACAATAATGAACCGCTGCGTTTCGTACCAGGCACAGAAATTCTTAACTAGCCATGGGAATATTAACTTCTTTTGAGAAGGTTTCAACCGTCTGGAGTTTCTTACATTTTCTTTTCCAAATAAATGACAATTTTTTGTGGGTTCACACAAGAAGAGGGTGCCTATATTCATGAAATTCGACTGCTGCGAAAGGTCGTAATATTCAGCAAGTATCGATAGTCAGTCTCTGCGCGGACGTGACGTAGCTATTCCCCTTCTTCTGTCTTAGAGTTTAGTTTTGTAGAATAACAGGTTTCTACTTCAGCATCAAGCCCGCACCTAGCCTCTGGCTGGTTGATTCCAAGCAGGGCAATGAACCCTGGGCTTTTCTCGCTCCGTGTTCTTAGCAGCTTCCAAAAACACGACAGGCCTCATAATGAACGTCACTCTTCCACACCACTAGTTTTAAAACTCTGTTCCATGCGAAAATTGCCTCAATCTACTCTGGCTTTTAACCCTTTAAATAAAGTAGCTAGGTCTGCTTTAAGATTCCAAAACTCCGCATTTTTTTCAGAATATGTTTATATTTTTGTTCTACGCTGAGATTTCTGGAATAGATGGATGGCTATTAGATTTTCAGGAAGGATTTTGCCACATACGTTTCGTTATTAGTAAAAGTTACCTTTGTTCCTATACTTAATTGAGCAGGGCTGGCATGGCGTAGTCGGTATGGTGAATAGGCTACGGGCTGGATGATCCGGGTTTCAGGTTAAGTTATTTTTATTTTCTCTGAATCGTGCTGACCGTCTCTGAGGCCCTGGGTAATGGAGTTATTTTCCTGGGATAAAACGGTCAGTGCCTGACACTGAAGACTCACCTCCATCTAGTGCCAAGGTTAGGAATGAGTGAAGCTATAATTTTACTCCTCTTACATTCCTTCACGCCCTGAACAAGGACAACTTTTCTTTTGGGAGATGGCGTAGCGTAGTCGGTATAAAGACTAGGCCATTGAATGGACTGTTTGGGGTTCTAATCTCGCAAAAGAAGAAATTTTTCCCTTTTCCAGCTTCCTCTTCAATCAGTACCGTTGTCTGAAGTTATTCATCTCTAACTAGTGCAGACGTTAAGGATGACTGGAACTATAATTCCACACCCCTATATTTAATCATGGCGTTGACAGGGACAGCTTTACATTTTACTTCACTGAGCACCACGTCGTGAAGATATGTGGAAGTAAAGTTACAGAGATGTAGCTTTCTACTCCAGGTGGAACTGGATGGTCTTTTTCACGATAAGACCAATTTGTTTCAGGGAAAAGTGTTAATGGTGTCCACTGAAATTATTCAGTACCAATATAACTTCCTTAGCCTTTCAAAGACTTGAATAGAAGTAGGCCTACTTTTCTGTCTAGTGCTCTCTGATTTCCGAAAGAGCTTGTTTTTTTTTTTTTTTTGGAAGGTTATCATATTAGCATGCTAATTCAAAATAAGGACACTGACAAAATATACGGTTTTAACTCCGTTCTGTTAAGACAACAGCTAATAAACAATTTTTAATCAATACAAAAACTTTCTTCATGCAAGAAAACGTAACATAACGTAACATTGCGACGTGTTCGTGCAACCAATGTTACGGTGGAAAATCATTAAATATTACAAATTCTGAGTGTGTGTCTGTAGCTTTGGGTATCCAGTATCACCGCGCATGCGCCTTATTATATTTGTATATGTGGCCTGTCTGACTTTCCCATAATTTTCCACATTATCTCATAAACAGGGTGATTTTTGGAAAAAAGTTATTGCACATAAAATGAGTGTTTTGATATTCTGCGCGACTTTGTCCAAAATATTACTCATTCCAAGAAGAAATGGATGACATATTGTCATAAATGTGTATAAGTCTTCATGTAAAGTACCCGTTTTTCTTGTCGGACTTTTATAAAACTTTAATTTTTTCGACATATTTTCTAAAAATTATCAAATATTAAATCTTGTTAAAATCCGTCCAGTGGGAGCCGAATTGTTTTATGCGGAAGGACGTACGGACAGACAGACAGATAGACACGACGAAGGTAATAGTCGCTTTTCAAAATTCTGCGAACGTGCCTGATTATGTCTTTTAAATAATTGCTTATATTTTTCAACATCTTTTTGCGACTCATGAAAAATGGGAAGTTTGTTGTTAAATCCTGTTGGTTAAAATACGTTTTAACAAGTGGCCATTTTATTATTTTTCACCCTATTTTATAAATGTTATTACAAGTGTGATGGTATGAGGGCTAAAAGTTAGTTAATTATCAATTCTTTAACGCGGCGGATTGCATAAAGTACGGAACACCAGCTTCGACGTAAACGACGTAAAAACACCGGTCTTATGTATGTATCATCCACTTTATTACGAAGTTTTTTATTGTGTTGTTTATTTATGACGTATAATTCCCACAGCTTACAGTTAATATTTTCCTTAGCAATGTTATCTGGTTGAGCTCTATATTGGAGACGCAGTGTTTACTGTTGAGTAGGATAGGCATTTTTAAATACTATTCAGATAAAATTGCAGATTTCCAAGGGATTATGTGCTAAGTTAACCATTTGACGCCTAACGACCACTATATGGGTCGTACCGCACAGCTAACCTCCAGATGCGGCATTTTATATATTTATTCAACAAATATACGTACTGAATATTTTAAACATGCTGCATAA
>JGI20166J26741_12078918_pt1 | contig 18742 bp, 7 predicted proteins | sample TergutCu122P5_FD_26741 | JGI IMG/M metagenome (IMG submission 26741)
GAGGGATGGATGCCCAGCAGTTTCTCTTAATGGGAAAATTATCCCGCAAGAAACAACGGTCAAATATCTAGGGATACACTTAGATCGTCGGCTGACTTGGAAACCACATATCCACAATAAACGCAAGCAAGTGGGATTAATGCTGCAACGAATGAACTGGATCATAAGTAGAAAATCCAAACTCTCTCTGGCCAACAAACTACTCATATATAAAATCATATTAAAGCTCATTTGGACGTATGGCATTCCATAATGGGGAGCGGCATCCCAGTCAAACATTGAGATACTACAAAGACTACAAAACAAAATCCTCAGAATGGTGACCAACGCACCATGGTACATTCCAAACCACGTACTACACACCGATCTACAAATACCAACCATACGAGAAGAAATAACGCGACTCTGCTCCAGTTATAAAGCCAAAATAGAGGTCCACCCGAATAAACTCACATCCCCGTGACCAAGGCAGACTACGCCGCTACTCACAACACGATCTGTCAACTCGATTCAACTAACTTAAAAGTGTGAAACACTGAGAGTATTCACTGGAATACTTCTCATCATGTCATTGTCTCTGATTGTTGCACTATACTAAACAAACATGTACTAAATGTCTAACTCGGACCGAGGATATAAATAAAGGAGGGGGAAAAAAATTATGTTGTCAAATGTGCAGCGAAGAGGGGATTTGGTGAACAAGTCAAGAAAATCTAACTAAAAGTCAATGTTCTTTTCATTAAAGGGACGTGTTACAGAGGTGAAATGTTTAAAACGTTTTGATGGTACTACCTAAACAGAGCTGAGAATCTCGGAATCTAGACCTACAAGGGAGAAAATATGAAAATTAAACTTCAAGAATCAGGGCTGTAGTGTTTGGAATGGACAAATCCGGCAAGTCTTGGGCCGTTTTGAACACGGTAACGAAACATGCGAGTTACTAACAAAATACTTTTCCGATGAGTCATTACTTTTCCAAGATACAGAATTATTTCTAAAACACCCTGTATCTCTAAATGTGTGCCATTACAACTTTGTTCACTCCTCCCTTACAGAAAGTTTGTTCGTTATACAAATGACCTACTGTACCATTCCCTTATTTTTAAATATCACAAGTTCTCATATTGATTTTATGTTCTTTACTAGGCAATACTTGTGACGTAAGAGCAAAACAAATGGACGGATCAATTCCGGTACCCTGATCAGCTGTAAGCAGTCGGTACCAACATGCAGCTTGCTGTGTTTTACATCACCTGTCCGTAGCTATCATAACGGTTAGTGTTTCAATGCAAAACTGCGGAAGGTTGGCAACGCTGAATAAATAAATTATTGCAAAAAATAAGTTTTTTCCTCCAGTACGCGGAGGCGCAGTTGATTGAGGCAATGCACTACAAGCACAAAGGACGCAGGTTCGATTTCCTATGGAGTCACTGGAATTTTTTGTTTACATAATCCTTTCTGCCGTACGATGACCCTGCGGCCGAATTAGCCTCCAACCGAATTGAGTACCAGAAATATTTCCTGGAGATAAAGGCGGCTGGTGCGTAGGGCCGACAACTTTAACAATTTCACATGCCGACTTTCCAGAAATCTGTGATGCTCAAACCCCTGGAACTATCTGGATGTGTAATAGGACTCTATTTGGAATGTTTTAACTTACTTTCTCAGGTGCGGCCTATTCCTTCAGACTAGTGGTTCCCAAATTTGGTCATATGGCTCCCGAAAGGGCCACGCCAAATTTCTAAGGGGTCAGAATAACTTCTGAGTAGGACACCGAAGCTCCACTGCCTGAATGAAATATTTCAAATTTTAGCACTCAATTAAATGTTCCCTTCTCTTTTTGTCTATAGAAAACAACTGCACGAATTTTTGTAAAATTTGATATTTGAGGATTATTTGTAAAGTTGAGAAGTTTCAAGTTTGAATACAATGTGAGAAGAATAACGAGAAAATTACATTAAGATATATGTGCATTCACTATAGCACCTCGTTGAATTCTTTCACTTTTCAAGTATTATCCCATTCACAGAATGTACATAAATTCAGAACGACACATCTGCTTCTTATTCGGTAAAATTTCCCAACACTGTAAATTAAATATTGGCACCATTGTGTGGTTCCGTCTTTCTACGAAGTTTCCATATATCATGACCCAAACTTACTCCTCACTGTAGTTGCCCCCATTTATACAGAAACAAATTAACAATTCTACAACACCAACATTCGTGTCTTATTAATAATGCAATTTAACAAAGTATTGATTACATTTTCACCAACAAAAATAGGAACACTATGTAAAGGAGCTCAGTGTCAAGCAGAATCACCTGACACTCAGAGACGTACAGAGCAGTAAGAAGGTGACAAATACTAAACGTGAATTTTCCAAAGCTTCGACCAGCATTTTAAACTCTGTATTTTTTGTCGCCGAGGAAATTTATTTCCACATGAATAGAAAAGAAAGAAAACTAAAGGGACTGTCGGAGATTCGTTTCGGTTCGATAATTTTCCTCTTCAGAATGGCGGGAATTCCGTTGAAGTTAAAGAAAATATCGACTATTTATACTGTGTACATGATAACAGTGATTATATGTAGTTGCAGTACATACATAGGCATGTTCGTCGATGTTTACATACACTGGGACGATTTGGGACGCGCCATGACATCAATCCATATGTTGATCCCCTTCACGAATATCATGTGGATATTTTTATACTGCAGGTAAGTAAAAACACTGGCTGTCACTTTCGCAGTAAAACAAATTCTTTACGAAATCTTTCCAAATATATTAAAGAAGATGTGACTTGAATGGAAAGCAGTCTATTCCAGATATTCACTGCTTATTTTTAATCTAAGTGCACAAAATAATAAATGACTTGAAGGTTTCATGTATAAAATAGAGAATGTATATTTATCATATTGTTTATATGATACGTCGTCTTCGAAATTTTGAGGAAATGCGTCGGAGCCAACTATACACTGGAAATGAACCTGTAAAGATAGCCTAAAATTGTTTGAAAATAATTAGCTTTAGTAATGAGACAACGACTTTTCGGAATAGAACATGTGTATTGTCCAAATGCCAGATTTTGATATCAGAGGCAAATCATTTTTCCCTTTCACAGTATAAAAACTTTTGATAACGAAATATTAATGGCCTCCACACCAGACGGAATATATAATACCTTCTTTTCAGAATCTTAATCTTATGTCCTTTAACTGCTTTCCCACATTTAATAAACCTGGGGTAACATTTTGGTTCCTTTGTGTCAGGCTCCAACAACGCAGTATTGAACGTGCGATGGACCTAACAGACAGCTTCACGTGGGAAGATCTGCCAACCAGAGACGCTGACACCGGACACTTTACAGCGGCAGGATGGATCCCGCTCACTATGAAATACAGCATAAGAGCAGCTATTGCGGCCTTATGTTCCCATACCGTCCAGTCAACAATACGCATCGTGACAAATCATGAAACGGTACTAATTGCGTGGTATCCTTTCGACTGGACTGTTTCACCGTTCTATGAACTAGTTAACATCTCACAGGTAATAACTATAAGATAGAATTATCATCTGTTTTTATATTATTCTTAACTAAACAAATTAATTAATTGAAAGTGCGCGCTTTTCTTCTTTCTTTTTTTCCGTCCCAGTTCATTATTGCTCCACGATGCTGTTCGATTACTAAGCCTTGGTCATTTGGACTGCAAAGAGAAACAGGAAAATTTTTCAATAACACCCTCTTAGTATAATGAGCTGTAATTTCTCTGCAGAACTGATAGAAAAAATGAAAACATTCGGTTTATCCGGTGTTTCGCCGACACCAAATGAATACCAATTCACGGCGCTACCTCAGTACAAACCGTTCGATTTAACTGTTCTGTGAATACGTGACCTAATATGGTGTCATATTTACCAATGTTAATTTTTAATGATAACTCGAGACAGACGTTAGTAAAAAAGATCCCGTTAAACATCCAGGCCAAGTGCAAGATTCAAGATAATCTCGGCCACAAAGAACACAGCACTCATTCTGCTCATCCTCGCAGTTTATTTTTAAATTTTACACAAATTTCAACACCCTCCCCAACCACCCACGCCACACTTCCACATCGAAACCCAAGCACACTGGCAAATTTAAAAAATAGGGACGAAAATTGTTTGGACTAATATATCTGCAGTGCAGTAGTTTATTTCGGTTCATTACATTCAAATGTTAACAACTATCATGCACTTCACAGATTATTTTACGTTCAGCCATCTTATATTTCTCTTTTCCTGCCTGTGGCGCTTCGGTCCGTGTTCCGGCCATCGCCTCCCCTCTCACGGAGCTTCGAGATATCACTCAGACACATTAATCTCGATCGGACTCCTCTGGATGAGTGATCAGCCCGACGCTGAGACCTGTACATGATAACACACAACACTCATACCAAAAACGCATTCATGCCCTCGGTGGGATTCGAAACCCCAAACGCAGCAAACGTACGGACGTAGACCCAAGTCTTAGACCGCCTGGTCAAAGAGATCGGCTCATCAGTTAATACTCATTCCATCTGGCGATTCGCTGCATATAGTAGTTACTGCAACAACATAATAAATCACAAGACAGTGAAAAAAATTAGCAATTCTCGCAATTAAATCAAAGTATAAGAAGAACAACTTATGCCTTGCATTAAACATCGTATGTTTCACTCTTATAAAGATATTTTCCGCCAGCAGTCTAATTCCGAAGTGTGTCTCAATTTTCATATATCCACAGTTGTTTCTATGCTTTACATTCACGTACTCATATCGCGATACAAAATTTTTCACTTAAGATTTTAGTGTGAAGGTATTCAAATAAAACAAACATCCCAAATTATTTTCATTTCGAATCTGTAAAGTCGTTCAGTCAATCCAATCAAAAAGTCAAGCCCTTGTCTAATGTATATGAATTTACATTCCATGAACAGAAGATAAAAGTTAAAACAAGAGTATGAAATCACACTTGTCGTTTCCATATGGATATTAGTGTATGTGCATTTAGGCCTATTTATTCAGAATTCCTTAATTGCGTCATTTTAAGTGTATTTATGTTGCAAATATTCAATTCTTTACAGTGTTTCCCATCACTGCTAGCGTTTGGTGTAGTGTGTGGTTACACGTCTCTGATTGTCGTATTGATTGCAATTGCCTGCACACAGTTCGATAAGCTAAAGGCGGCCATACTGGATATCAGACAGCCAAGTATCACGTCTCAGCGCTGGCAGAAAGATGAACAAGATCATACAATTGCAAGCTGTGACTTGCAAGCAAATTTAAATGCGTGCATTCGACACCATCAGAATATTATAGAGTAAGTTCAAAAAATATATATAACACATTAATATAACGACAGATGGAAAGAGGTACTTATTTCACGTCTCTAATTGTTAGACCAAAAGTTAAAACACAAAACATCATGAAAAAAGTCTTTCGAAACGTTCCTTCTGCTACATAAAGCACTTACAGCATGTTTCATAAAACTAAAAATAGAAAAACCTTCGAAACAACATTTCCAATATTTTCTATATACCTCTCTTCTTTATTTACAGGTTCATGCAGCAACTGGAAGATACACTGAATGTCTCTCTATGTGTCCACTTTCTGATTATGCTGGCCACAATGTGCTTCGCTGCTTTTTCTCTAGTTACGGTACAGTATAGAAACTGTTGCATGTTGTAACAATAGAAGATACTGACTGATGAAATGTGACGTTTGATTGATAGATGTGCATCAACATCGTACCTCAATTTTCCAGGAAGATAACCTATCTACATCTATGTGTGTGTAGATAGATATGTTAAACCACCACTACAGACACGACAGCAGTTCTTGTTTGTTAATTAAGCCGGTCAGTAAGAGTGTCAAAACACTGTCTGTTGCTGTTTGTCTCATATATTTGTTATTGACACTTCCATGAAACCGCAGTCAGCAATCTAAATGCGTTCTTGTTTCGTTTCTCCATTATAATGAACGAAACAAATACATATATGATTATTATGTGATATATAAATCCACTGAAAAAACTGAATATCTTTCCCTTCAAGTTCAATGCCTGCTGAAATTCTACTTACACAATAACGCTAGGCTTATTAAGAATTATACTTTTCATATCTCTGCTTTATATGTATGACGGTTCTTTTAATTTCAGCATGTTAACAGCACTTCAACCTTTCAATTTCAACCTAATGACTAACAAAAGCGCCCAACACTGAAAAGTGTTACAGCAATTGAAATTTTTCTGCTTCAAGTCGACATATTTCAATACAAGCAGGTTTACTTATCATTCAGTTGCTCATTTTGATAACAAACCATATTCTCAAGCTTTTTCCTGTGCAAAAACACCTAACTACTGTTGTGTGATACTCACAGTGTGTCCAAAGTTTCTCCGCATTTAGAACTATTCCCTCCCATTGAATGACAATCTATACTTGTTACTTACATCTTGAATGTTCCGTTGTGTAGAAATATTTAATTGCACTGACAAGTCATGAAAAGGTATGACTTAATTCCGAATCCTTTTAAGTTACTACAAAAAACACAGATTTCAAATATGGAAGGAAATATGCAAGTTAAAGGAAGCTGAATTTTTAAAGCGGAATTATAAGAGGAAAAAATACGTAAAACATATTTCTTAAAGAAGTTTACTGAAGCAAGCAATTCATCCTTTCACAAACATATTCTAAATTTTTAACTGCACAAGTTATTAAAATTACTTTTATAGAAAGCGAATAATTTGAAAATTGTGACAGTACTGACAATGAATTTTTAAATTTTTGATGTTGGATGGTTTACTTCTGGACCACTCAAAACGTACACTTCTACATGCATGTGGGACACAAAGACCACGTAACAACTGTAGCCTCCATGTCAACAGATGAACGACAGTGCGCTTTCATCTCTTGCTATTATAGGTCGTGGAAAAAATTCATGAAAATATTACAATGTTGATTGATGACATATTTATAGAGGGAATCCCAAGTAATGTCCTTAAGTTGCGGTGGACTGCTCAGAACTGCAGTAAACAGCATCTGTTAGACTGAGTAAAATGAAACGAAATAGAGCTTGAAGCAAATATCATTCCTAATATCATATTTATTTAGTGCGGACATATTCCTGTATACCTAAAACGTAAGACAGCACGGTTAGTGGTGGCAGTACGCATGCATTATCCTGATATACGCAAGTTTTGGAGTTTTTAAATGATACTTGCTTAAAAACTACCCTATTTAATTTTTTGTAAGCAACAGTATCTGATATCGATATATTAATTATTTCTTTTACGACAAAGAGATTTTATATTTCAACAAATTACTATTATTAAATCATCATCATCATCATTTTCGTCATCAATGATACAACTAACTACGCCGGGGAAGCACAAGTAGCGTCCCGCTGTCAAGAAACAGTATCAGTTGCCTCCCAAGGTGTCCGCTTCACGTGTATCACGTCAATTGTTCGGAACTAATGGAATTATAATTATCTACCGATGGGAATTAAGAACTGCCAAATTGCTTCGTCACTGAAGGAAGACATTTGATGCACTCGTACTTTTAGAAGAATTACATATATCCGTGTAAGTAATTCCAACTCAAAGACTAAAGGGGGATTTAAAGTGATAACACATTACTAATTTGGAGAAGTATGAATATATTGAAAGGTTTAGTGCAAACAAAAATCAAATTACTTCTATACATCCTGAGCTGAAAATGTGAGAGCTAAAGAGTGTGAATGATACACAGTGTGACTGCTACACAGTGGGACTGTTGCACAGTGTGTAAACTAGAGAGTATGATAGCTACACAGTGTGTCAGGAACAGAATGTTAAAGCTAAACACTGTGACTGCTACACAGTGCGAATGCTACACAGTGTGTCAGCTACAGAGTGTGATAACTACACAGTGTGTCAGGTATAGAATTTGACAGCTACACAGTGTGTCAGCTACAGAGTGTGATAACTACACAGTGAGTCAGGTATACTCGTAGAATTTGACAGCTACAAAGAGTGACAGCTACGCAGTATGAAAAATAAACAGCGTGACAGCTACACTGTGTGACATTTACAGAGTTTGACTGCTACACAGTGTGACATCTACCGTTGGTGACAGCTACACAGTGTGTCAGTACAGAGTGTGAGAGCTATACAGTGCGACAGCTATACTTTGTGACAGCTACCAGTGTGAATGCTACGCAGTGTGAGAGATACACAGTGTGATACCTACACATTGTGTCAGTTACACAATGTGATTTATATGCAGTGTTACAGCTAAATAGTATGTCAGTTACACAAGGTGTCAACTACAGAGTGTGTCTGATACACACTTGCACTCCTACAAAGTGTGATAGCTAAGGCTTGTGACTGCTACACAGTGTGACAGCTACACAGATTGTCAGCTACACACTGTGATAGCTACACAATGAGACTGCCACACATTGTGACTGCCAAAATGTGTGATAGCTACACAGTGTGACAGATACACAGTGTGAAAGTTGCAAAGTATGACATCTAAAAATTGTGACTCTTAAAGAATGTGACAGCTGCAGAGTGACATGGCTAGATATTGTGAATGCTAAACAGTGTGAACGTTAAACAGTGTGTCAGCAGCACAGTTTGAGAGCTACAGAATGTGACAGCTACACGTTGTGTCTAATACAAATTGTGACAGCTAAACAGTGTGTCAGGTACACAGAGTGAGAGCAACACATTGTGCCTGCTACACATTTTGACTGCTAAAAAATAGTGATACCTAAAAATTGTGATTGCTACACAATGTGAAAGCTACAGCTAGTGATAGTTACACAGCGTGACAGATACACAGTGTGATATTTACACACTGAAGTCAGTTACACAGTGTGATAGCTAAACAATGAGTCTGCTACACAGTGTGATTGCTACACAGTGTGACATCTACACCGTGTGACAACTACACCGTGTGTCAGCTAAACATTGTGACAGCTAGAGAATGTGATGGCTACACCGTGTGACTAATAAACATTGTGAATTCCACACAGTGTGTCAGGTATATTGTGCGAAAGCTACACAGTGTTACAGCTACAGAGAGTTATAGCGATACATTGTGTCAGCTACACAGTGTGACTGCTACACAGTGTGACAGCTACACAGTGTGACAGCTACACAGTTTGTTAGCTAATATGTGTGACAGAGAGTGTGACAGCTACACAGTGTGACAGATACATATTTTGACAGCTTAAAAATTGTTACTCTTACACATGGTGACAGCTACAGAGTGCGATAGCTACACAGTGTGACAGCTACAGATTGTGACAGGTACAGAGTACTAGAGCTACACATTGTTTCAGGTACAGAGTGTGACAGCTAGAGGGTGTGACATCTACAGATTGTGACAGCTACAGAGTAATAAAGCTACAGATTGTGACAGCTACAGAGTAATACAGCTACACATTGTTTAAGGTACAGAGTGTGAGAGCTAGAGGGTGTGACAACTACAGATTGTGACAGCTAAAAATTGTGACTGCTACACAGTGTTACAGCTACAAAGTGTGACCACCACAGAGTGTCTGCTACATCGTGGAACAACTACACATTGTAAAAGTTACATATTTTGACTGCTATATAGCATGACATCTACACATTGTGACAATTACTGAATGTGACTGCTACACAGTTTGCGTTCTACACAGTGTGAGAGCACAGAGTGACAGCTACACATTGAGACTTACATAGAATATGACATGTACAGATTGTGACTGCTAAACAGCGTGATAGCTACACAGTGTCAGCTACAAAGCGTGATAGCTAAACAGTGTCATAACTAGACAATAAAACTGTTACACAGTGTGACAATTAATGAATGTGCTTACTACATAGTGTGACAGCTGTAAAGTTTGATACATACGCAGTTTGATAACTATACAATGAGGCTTCTACACGGTGTGACAGCAGGAGAGCGTGACTTCTACGCAGTGTGAGAGCTACAGAGTGTATTATTTACACAATGAGAATGATACACAATGTGACAGCAGGATATCAGCATATATATGTGTATGTATCTTTCATCTGAGACACGTGCATATTCAACGTCTAACCTGGGCATGGAGGCTATATGTAGTTGTTTTTTACACACTGCTCTTAAGTGATTACTTGTGTTAACTGAGAAATATGTAGTTGATTTTTACACACAGTTTTTATGTAATTAGTTGTGTTAATAGACTGAATATATATATAGTTACATATACTATTGGATTATATCATTATTATCCTAACACAACGGGGATGACGCACCGTGAGATGGAACGTAAAATTCATGGTATTTTTCGATGTATACGAGACACTGCTTGTGACACCTAACAACGGTAGGTGTCTTACTGTGTAGCAGTCACACTGTGTAGCTGTCACACTGTGTAGCTGTACACTGTGTAGCTGTCACACTGTGTAGATTTCACACTGTGTAGCTGTCACACTGTGTAGTTGTCAAAATGTGTAGCTGTAGCTGTCACAATGTGTAGCTGTCACCAACGGTAGGTGTCACACTGTGTAGCTGTCACACTGTGTAGCTGTCACACTGTGTAGCTGTCACACTGTGTAGCTGTCACAATGTGTAGCTGTAGCTGTCACAATGTGTAGCTGTCACCAACGGTAGGTGTCACACTGTGTAGCAGTCACACTGTGTAGCTGTCACACTATGTAGCTGTCACACTGTGTAGCTGTCACACTGTGTAGCTGTCACACTGTGTAGCTGTCACCAACGGTAGGTGTCACACTGTGTAGCAGTCACACTGTGTAGCTGTCACACTGTGTAGCTGTCACCAACGGTAGGTGTCACACTGTGTAGCAGTCAAACTCTGTAAATGTCACACAGTGTAGCTGTCACACTGTTTATTTTTCATATTGTCTATTTGTCACACTGTTTATTTTTCATATTGTCTATCTGTCACACTGTGTAGCTATCTCATTTTGTACCTGACACACTGTGTAGTTATCACACTGTGTAGCTGACACACTGTGTAGCATTCGCACTGTGTAGCAGTCACACTGTGTATCATTCACACTCTTTAGCTCTCACATTTTCATCTCAGGGTGTATAGAAATAATTTGAGTTGTGTTTGCACTGAAACTTTCAAAATATTCATACTTCTCCAATTTCGTAATATGTTGTCACTTTAAATCCCCCTTTAATCTTTGAGTTGGAATTACTTACACGGGAATAAGTAATACTTCTAAGCGTACGTCAAATGTCTTCCTTCAATTACGAAGCACTTTGACAGTTCATAATTCCGATCGGCAGACAATCATAATTCCGTTAGTTCCGAACAATGGACATGATTTGTGATCACGTGTTAGATTAACCGTACATCTTCGCAGAAACCAAATTCAACTGCAAATGAAGGAGGAGAACATGTAGTGAATTTAACACACTAGTAGAGAAAAGTTTGTGCAAGAAAACACTCAGTTTAATATTAATAATATCTATCTCAGGAAAGTCTGCAGAGAATAAGAAATGGATGTCAAGCAAAATGATGTTGAAAATAAATTTCAAAATTTTTTCCGAACGAAATGGGACACGGTTGGTACGTTAATTAGTTAAGTTAGCGTTGTCATCGGTGACATGTATGGCAAAGCCATATATTCAGACAATATCCTATAAATGCGCGATTTGTTAAAGATAATGTATATGATTTGCGTGTTGTTGTTTTCACTACCATCTTTTTCCGGAATATTTATGGTGAGAGTAATTAAACGAGACATTATCATAAATGCACAAACGGCTTCGTGTAAAGTACCTGTTAATCTTATTATATTTTAATTGAAATTATATGTTCTCAACAGATTTTCGAAAAGGAATAAAACATTAATCTTTAAAAAAAAATCTCTTCATTGCGAGCAGGTTGTTCCATGCGGATGAACGGACAGACCGTCACACAAACATGACTAAGCCAATAGTCGCTTTTCGCAAACTTATGAATCCGCTTAAATACAAATACAAAATCAAACGCATCTGCATAACGCCATTATTCCTTATATGGGTTTGTCATTTTCAAACTTCTATTTATTCTGCACTTCAGATATTACAAATATTATTTTACAGAACTGGGGAAATTATGCAGATATGAGTCAAGGAGCTATCATTTACGTGTGGTACTTCTGTGTAGTGCTTCTGATCTGCTGGTCCGGAACTCAGCTGACACAACATGTAAGACAAAATGGCTGTTTCTATTGTTGCTGACCTTGTTAACACTTACGGTCATAATATTTATGGAGCCTAAAATCAAATAAGAAATTATTAACCAATTTGAGTAATGAGAATATTTCAGCCCTAACCGGCGTTCTAAACTAAACATTCTTTTTCAAGTTATGGAACCGAATTTGTTACTATCTGACGATTTAATACATGTTAGTCATCAAAAATATTTAAATTACTTTAATATTTCATGACCAATCATGTAATTATTTTGATTAGGTATGCAAAATCATCGAACAGGATTAAAAATTTCTGTTTAAAATGTTTATCATATACCATTCTTTAGTAATGAAATATATGATTATTATTATTTTTCATTTCAATAAAGAATTATTCATTTCATTTTGATTTTATTTATTTAAAACTCCTTGGCCAGAAACAGGAATCAACATTATAATTTATATTTCACTAATTACGACATTACAAATATTTTTTCTTTGTCAGTATCTAATTATAATGATGTTGAATTATACATTCAGCTTCTATACACCAGGTGTATCAGAATCTGACAGATTTTATGGCCTCAAACATTATGCTTTTATTCCTCTGTAACGCAAACTGCAGAAGTAAAAGGTAAATTATCCCAGTGAGTTTGACTTTCGTAATCATGAAGCTGCGAAAGTAGCAGAATTGTAAATTAAACTCACTGGAAATCGTAATTTGAAAGTTCAGAAGCTTTTGCCACAGAAGGCTATATCAGTCAAAGCAATGTAAAACAGCTGCTACGGGAGACTGTATCAGTCGCCGGATAGACTACATACATGTGGCCACGGCAGATCTTGGCAGTATGTTGTTCATCTGAATTACAGGGAACAGGCTGTAGTAACATGTAAATGGAGTATGATTTTGTTTTGTGTGACAAGCTATAGGAAAGATGATAGGCCAAATTATTACGAAAATTACAGCAAATGTGTGTAGGAGCATTGTGTTTTCCAAGGGGACAGGTAAAGAGTATAAGGTCAGTGGTGGAATCAAAGGTTAGGAACACCATCCCAGATATAACACCTGTGTTTCCTTACAACACAGGTACACAGTACCGCGGTGCGTTTTATTGCAGTAAGATAGTTAATACTGACATCCTTCAATTCCAAACTACCATCTGAAATATACAAAACAATAGACAGTGCTACCGAAGAAGTTCCACTTAGTTAAGCAAAATACATTTGGTGATGGCAACACTATACCCGGTATTCTGAAGGTTCGATTTCGCGTGAAGGTACCGACGTCCCGTGACATCTGAAGTGTTTACTGTAACGTACGTTATTACAACAGTTATACACCTGTGCCTACCGGGGTTCGAAACAGGCTAGCGGTACTGCAGCAATAGCGTAAAGTATTACAAGAAATGTTGCAGGCGGTAATATACAGACTTACGTTGTACAGCACTGGTGATTTTTATTTTTGAAATTTCATATTTTTCTTTTGACAAAACTACCTGTACAACCTTGAAGCAAAAAGTAATTATTCTTGGTGAAAGGCTAAAATAATATTCATGTTATCCATGCGTAATATCGTTGTGTCAAAAAATTATTAAAATCGTGGTCATTAATTAGGGAAACAAAAATATTTACACTTAAATCAAAACAGAAAGCGTGGTTAAGAAATTAAAACAGATATGAATAATACCTTTGTTTATGTAACAGCTAGGATATCAGAGAGCAGAGGTGGTTAAACAGTCGATAGCGATCTACCAGTCGATCGTGTTCAGTTTTTTGGTTACCAGGACTGTACTTTTGTCTCTATCTAAATTTGTTTGCCACCAAAATACGATCAATAGCTCTTCCTGTGACAACATTTTTTTTATACTTTCCACACCGTTGTGTTAATATTTAATTTATTAGAAACCGCCAAACACAATAAATATATAAGGTCACAAATTACAGGGTGTCCTTTATAAAATTCAACAGAACGACATGTTTCGGTCAACTTAGACCATCATCAGGTTCGTAAGAGCTAAATCATATAACATATAACAGAGTATGTCGGAGCGCAATGGGATCCCACTGGGTTTTACATTATTAGTGAAATGACTGCTATGTTAAAATGCTTGGATTAAAATGGCAAGTAAAATGTAACTACTAAAATATTATGTTAAGTCGCTTCTTATTGTCTTGGTATTGTTTAACTCACTAGTTGGGGAGACTTATGCATGTAATGTACGGTAAGGCGTGTCAGTCAGTATCACTTCCACTATCACTTCGCTTAGGTTATTGCATTAATAGTCGTTGTTCCGAGAGCCGTTGTGTCACTTACTTAAACTGTAGGAGCCATTAGCTTCTTCTGGGGGTGTTATTGATGTGATACTGTGTGATTAAGCTCCGTACATAGCTGCCTTATATCGGGTGTAGTGCGTCAGCGAAGGCTTGGATTGCCGTACCCGTACCCGTGTTTGTCGGTTTCTAATAAACATTTTTTTAAGAAACCGGCCTGTGTGAAGAAACTTTCAACTAGAAAAAGGTAATTAACTCAAAACAGTGAAGACGACTGACGTATGAACATTTAAAACCCTGCCCTCACTTATGTCTACATAAACATGAAACACCTGTCAATAGTTTATTGCCAGATCTGCAGCTTCCTACAACAATTTCTCAAGGCGAAGTTTAAAGGAAAGCGGCATTATTTACGTTAAATTGTTTTAGTTTGAAAAGATCGATTTTATAAGTGAAAGCAATATATTGCGATAATATTTTCCTACTTTACATTTGTTTCATAGTTCACATATTAATACATTATTCCCTACGCAATGTCGCGAAACATGCTGCTTCTTTAAGTAGATCGCTGAGTCCGAAATCTGGCCACCAATGTCAGAGTGGAATTTAGCAAATATGCAAGAAGGAAGTTAGCACAACATGGAAATGGGTCCAAACTTTTAAAGAAATATTATGTGATTGCACAAGAAATAACGCTAAATATCATTTTAAAATATCACGAACTTGACGAATACTGACCACAAGTAGGGAATATTGTGGCGGAACAAACTGGTCAGAACGTATGATTTGATGGGCACAATTGGGTCCAAACCCGTCAAGAAATGTTATGCGATGGCACAAAATATAAAGGTAAATATCGTTTTAAAATACCACAAACTTGACGAATACTGCCCACAAGTAGGGTATATTGTGGCAGAACAAGCTGGTCAGAACCTATGATTTGATAGACAGTCTCGAAATTACTGCCTTGGGGATACTTTTTAGATCATCACTCTCTGACAGTAAACCCAGCTTGCCAGACTGCTGGTACAGCGAATGTACAGCTGAAAAGTTCAGAGGGACTTAAAACTTAAAATGTGAAATTTTTCAGGCGGAGAGTGTGACAGACGCGGCATTCGGTTGCGACTGGATGGGAACTCCTATCCCATTTCAGAGATGTCTGGTGTTCATCATTGCTACAGCTAACAAGGAGTTCCAACTGACAGCGGGAAAGTTTGTTCCGGTGTCAAATGTGACCACATTAAACGTATGTACCTAACAATATAATAAGGAAAGAGAATAAGTCACGATTAACATAATTTTATATAATTTTACATGTACAAAAAATTAAATTACATCAATGATACAGTATAACAGCATACATCAGGCACTGTAACACAATGAAATGCGACCCAGAAATAAAATTCCTTTCTCCCGCAGGACACAGGTTACCACGGTTCAGATGGTATTTACCATGGTAACAGACACCGTTAAAATTGCCTATATCCTGCCATCACCTCTATATAATTAAGTTTCCTCAGCACTGCTCGGTCTGTTCGACAGCTGAACGTCCAGCTTATCCTCAGGTTAACCTTCGGGATTCAACAGAGAAGGAAGGGGAGTGGAATCGCCTGACGACTTTATTGTAAGACCGAAATTAAAAAATTATAACCATATTTCCTCTAATGCAATTAGATAGGCTAAATTCATTAATCGCAAGAAATCCAACCTCACGTCTCCTACTGAATGATCTTTCACTACCTTATCGTACACTCATGAAACTCTCTCAAGCGATCTTTATACTTCATCTGTCACATCTTTCAAATATAACCATACACGTCTTCCTAATAACGACGTGCATTATACTAGCAGTCAGCTGGAAAAGTAATCACATCGTACACTCCAGGTTCCCACAGTTTCCGATAAGACAAATAAACTTCAGACCGATGTAGCCCTCCTAGCAAGGGAAAGGCTCTTCATAACTCGCATCAAATCTTTAAGGTTTTAAAGAACAAAGTTACCTCACATTCCACTTTCAAAATACAGTCATTCCGTACTAGAATGCTTTTGCAGTGGCGTGAATTGTTAATGAGTTGGTTGTGTGAAAACTACGGTGTTGGCAGAATTAATCCGTATGTTTTCATCTGCTGTATATCAAGAGCAGCTTCTAAGATTCACATAACAAAATAACATGTTGAAATTGTGGCTCGCGAAGACGGAAACTTGAATACATTTTACGGGCTTTGAAATACACTAAAAGTATAGTAGACAAAAATTATGTTTAATTCGTCTCGAGCACACAAGCGAGAGCCTTGGTTAATTTGTAATTTTACTGCCAGGCCAGCAGCTCAAGAGTTGCGCACGGAATGGCAGGCTGGGGAGTTAGTTACATCAATATTCTCCCAGGCTACACAACAATGTCTGCAATATCCGTCCAATAACAAACGTTTGCGTAATTATCACATAAATCATAGAACAAAATGTTGAACCAGTTTGATAATAGCAACAGTATTCAGTCTAAGGGAATTATTTCATTTATTGCAAGATAATTCAAGTTTTAGGCTAATTACATTCCATTCTACGACTGTAAGTAATTAAAAAGGGAAATGATATAAGTATAATTAAATATCATTACCAGGGAAAATCAAGATTTAAATCATATTGTTAAATAAGAAGACTAAATATTCTCAGTAGAGTCGTTTAATGTAGCCATGTTTGTCTTTGTTATTTTCGTTGTTAAAATGTAATGAATAATAATATAAATATTTTTATATACAACGTAGTAATTATGTTGTGTGTGGACGATTATGATCAGTAAGGCAATACTACGTATTTTATACTAATTCTCGCGTAAGTAGCTTGTTTCGTACAATACTGAATCTCGGTATTTAAGACAGTATCCAAACTGTAATAAGAATATTGAATTGTATGGATCGTGTATAGGGAGTTAAAGAATAATTTGCACAAAGTTGGTCTTGTTAAACAAATTAGACTGGTTTTTATAAGATTGTCACCTTTAAGTAGAGCATTTTCTTCGATACATCTTTTTCTAATTGGAAGTGGCCTTTTATTTTTCACTTTTGATGATCATCTGCGATGAATCTATAAAAGCGAAAAGTGTAAAGAGTAAGTTCACCAAAACTTATCATACTAAATGAAAGACGAAAAATGCTGGCCTCGACCAACTTTTGTTAATTTCGACAAACCACTGAAAGCTAAAAACTTAACATTTATGTCACCGCATATTTCTCAGCAATGAACAAGCAGTCCTTCTGTTTGCTGTTAGGGTCCCTTATCTCTGTGTGTGTGTGTGTGTGTGTGTGAGAGAGAGAGAGAGAGACAAAATCTCCTAGGCGTTCAAATGCAACACACGCGTTTGGTGATATACCATATTTCCTGGCCCATAAGACGCACCGTGAATTTTTTCGTTAGAAATTTTAGAAAAAAAAATTATGATGAATATATTTTAATTTTTGTAATTTATTGGAAGAGAACAGGATTGTTACATATCAAAATTAGCAACTATAATATAATTTATTCATCATAGAAACCCAGAAAATCGTCGTCACTGCCACTATAATCATCTTCATCGTTGTTTTCACTATCTCACCATAAAGATGTTGCATAATAGATGTACAGGTATTTATTAGTTTGAAAGTAATACCTACTCTCGGTGCATAAAACGCAGGTCGAATTTAGGTCACATTTTTCGGGGAAAAAAAGTGCGTCTTATAGGCCGTGAAATACGGTATATTAAGACATGTCGCGTATGCTATTGGAATATTAAATTTGAACACCAAAACAACAAAAGGGCACTTGAGAATTTGCTACAGAAAATTGTGGGACCAGAATATACTGAAAATCCCTGCAAAGAAATAAAAATTCAAAATAAAAAAATCGTACTACGAAACATGTTGAGATAATAAACCCGGCCAGAATTGGTACAATCATATGTCACTATTGTGTGCCGAATTTCGTTTGAAATAAGAACTGTCTTTCCTGTATGGGGTTTTGACCTCACGACCCTCAGTGTGGACACAGGTACAAATTTACATTTTTCATTAACGGGACCTGTACATTATTTGTATGTATGTATGTGTTGGCTCAAAAACTTATTCCAAATGTAGGTGTTACGTACTTGATAACTGTTTTAAAACAAATCTCTATTGTATGATCAAAAGATAATTCCCTTTAAAGAACAAAAAGTAAGAGGGTTGGAACTTTAATAATGGCAACTATTTATTTACAACTGATACAAAATAGATACATGTTTCGAAGTTTTACTGTCCTTCACTGTAGTCACCAG
>JGI20166J26741_12080029_pt1 | contig 18742 bp, 15 predicted proteins | sample TergutCu122P5_FD_26741 | JGI IMG/M metagenome (IMG submission 26741)
AAGGGGCTTTGTTCCCTCCCCTGCTTGCGGGGGAGGGCTAGGGTGGGGGCTAACAGCGCTGGAAATTTGATGTAATCATTCAAGCAGAAACCGCTCTAATTTCCAGCCAGAAGCCTATTCAGTTGTTCTTCGCCCCGCCCTTGATCCAGTCCCGGAATTTCTGGCGATCAGCCTCATCGAGGGGCGGCAAGCCGAAAGGCATGCGCTCGCCCTGACCGCCGGCATCCAAATGCGTGCCATCAAGTTTGTGCATCAGATAACTTTTCTCAGGATTGCCTGGGCTGATTCGGAGCAGCGGACTTTCCTTGGACGGCACATTGACCAAGGTGGCATAGGCCGCCGAAGGATAGAGCTTCATTTCGCCCGGTTCCTCGCCGGTCAGGTGGCAGTTGGCGCAGATGCCCTTCAATATTGGCACTACATCCTTGGCAAAGCTGACCTTGGTCGCCGCCGCTGCCGGAGCAGCGGCGGCGACCAAGAGCGCCGTCAGTGTCAGAGACAGAGGCGTTTTCACGATTTACCGACGCCCAAGGCATGACGGGCGGCGATATAGCCGAAAGTCATGGCCGGGCCAATCGTGCCACCGGCGCCACAGTAAGCGCGGCTGGTGGGACTGGCGATGCAGTTGCCGGCGCCGTACAGGCCGGGGATGGGCTTGCCTGCCGGGTCCAGCACCTGGGCATGCTCGTTGATCTGCGGCCCGCCGCAGGTATCCAGCGCGCCGGGGCCGAGGATGATGGCATGGTAGGGGCCGTTGTCGGCGAGAGGGTACATGGTGATGTTCGGCAGGGTATTGGGCGTTTGCGTCGTTTCCTTGCGCCACGGCGAGAAAACCGCCTGCCAGTCGGCATCATAGGCATGCAGGCCGCGCTTGAATTCGGGGTCGATGCCGTTGCGGGCATAGCCGTTGAAGCGGCTGACAGTTTCGGCCAGATTGTTGGCAAATTCCGGGGCCAGGGTATAGGCGCCGATGCGAGCCTGGATTTTCTGCAAGCGGGCGGCAATATTCTGGGCAAGTTCGGCCAGGGTGGCGCCGGAGATCAGATGCGGCGCGCTCCGGCGATCGGCCGGCAGCGGGTAAGCGCCGGCAAAGGCGTCCAGGGTGCGTTCGTCGAAAATCATGAACTGGATGAAATTGGGATATTCCTTTTCCAGCGCATCGAAAACGAAGTGCGATTCGGTGCGGTCGTTGTAATTGATCTTTTCATTGACGATGCGCCGGCCGTGCTTATTGACCAGAATCATCGAATCACCGGGCAGCACAAAGGCGGCCAGACCGAGGGCGCGGTTTTCCAGCGCCTCCTCGACGACTACCTGGGTGCGCCAGGCGGTGTGCAAAGCGCCCATGCCGGCGCCGGCGGTCTGGGCGATGGCGATGAAATCGCCGGTCGAACCGGGACGTGCGCAGGAACCGTAAATGGCTGGCTGGTGCTTGCGGATCAATTCGGTGTTGTGGGCGTAGCCGCCGGTGCCGAAGATGACCGCCTTTTTCGCCTTGATGCGCACCGGTTTGCCTTCGTGCTCGGCCTCGACGCCGATCACCCGGTCGCCGTCCTTGACGAGGCGAGTGACCCGGTGTTCGAGGAGGATGGGGACGCGCCGCTCGCTCAGCCATTTTTCAAACTGCCCGGCCAAACTGCCGCCGCCGCTGGCGCCGCCAGCGCCGACCGCCGGCTCGATGGCACGGCCGCGCGGCGTCTTGTTCTCCGGCAGATGATCGGCATAGTCCGGGGCCAGTTTGTTCACATGCCACATGGTGAATTGCTGGAAGCGGACGACGCCGAGCTTGTCCATGTTGGCCAGCATGGCGCTGCCGTTGTCGTAAAAGGCTTCGAGCTGGCGATAGGCCGTCGGCGTCAGGCCCAGGGTCGGGCTGTTGGGATCGTACTGATTGGCGTAGCCGTAGCGGGCCATGTAGCGCAGGCAATCGGCGCGCTCGTCCTTGAGTCCGTGTTCCTTCAGGAAGGGGTGGTTGGGAATCCACGCCACGCCTCCCGATTTACCCGTGGTGCCGCCGGCCATCGGCATCTTTTCGACGACGATCACGCTGGCGCCGGCCCCGGCCGCGGTGACTGCCGCAGTGCCCGCCGCTGCGCCGGAACCGACGCAGACCACATCGGCCTCGTGATCCCAGCGCGTCGACTTGGCTGGCTTGGCGGCGGCTTCCACTGCCTGCGGGATCGCCATGGCGGCCAGGCTACCCAGGCCGAGGCCGCTACGAATAATCATTTGTCGGCGTGATGGCTGGGCGGGTGTTTTTTGGTTCATGTTATGTCTCCTCTATGTGTGGTGTATGGCGGCGGTTGCGTGCTGCACGGGGGAATTTTTATGTGCGCCGGTGGCAAAAGTATATCGACCGACCGGACGGGTGTAAATGTGACGGTCGGTATAGCGGAACCGGCGTTCTCAGACGCGGTGATTGACCGCCGCAATCAGCAATATTGACAGCAAGGGGCATGAAAATATAATCAGCACAAATCCGACCGGTCGGTCGGATTGATGTTTTTTATAAATAATGCCTTTGGCATATAGCAAAAAGGAGTGAGGAGCATTATGAGCGAGGTTTCTGAAATCATCAAGGCCGAGAGTCTGGGGGCTGCCGACTGGGAAAGCAGTGCCGATGTGATCGTGGTCGGCTATGGCGTTGCCGGCGCTTGCGCCGCGCTCGAGGCCAAGCGGGCCGGGGCGGATGTACTGATTATCGAGCGGGCGGGGGATGGCGGCGGCGCCAGCGCGCTGTCGTCGGGCATTTACTATCTGGGCGGCGGTACGCCCGTCCAGAAGGCGGCAGGCTATGAGGATACGCCGCAGGCCATGCACGATTTCCTGATGGCCAACTGTATCGCGCCCAATGCCGAGATCATCCGCGTATTCTGCGATGGCTGCGTCGAGCATTTTCACTGGCTGGAGGCGCAGGGCGTGGCTTTCGAGCGCACTTATTTTCCCGGCAAGGCCGTATTTCTGAACGACACGACCTGCCTCATGGGCACCGGCAACGAAAAGGTCTGGCCCTACCGCGAGGTCGCCGAACCCGCGCCGCGCGGGCACAAGGTGGCGCGGGAAGGCGATTCGGCCGGCTCGCAGGCGATGGAAGCGATCATGGCCCGCTGCAAGGAGGCTGAGGTGCGCGCCAGCTACGATTCGCAAGTCACGGCCCTGGTGATGGAGGCGGGCCGCGTCGTCGGCGTGCGCATGCGCCGCGCCGGCAAGGACAGCCATGTGCGCGCCAGGCTTGGCGTGATCCTGACCACCGGCGGCTTCAACATGAACCGCGAGATGCTCCAGCAATACGCGCCGCACATGCTCGGCAATGCGGAACCGCTCGGCGTGCCTTACAACGACGGGGCCGGCATCATGCTCGGCAAGTCGGCCGGCGCGGTCACCCTGGGCATGGACGGCATCATCGCCACCGCTTCCTTTTATCCGCCCAGCCAGTTGATTAAAGGCATTCTCGTCAATGCCCACGGCGAACGCTTCGTCGCCGAGGACGCCTATCACGGGCGCACGGCTTCCTTCATCATGGAGCAGCCCGATCGCAAGGCGTACCTGATCCTGGATTCGGAAATTTTCGCCTACCCGGAATTGACCGACTATTCACACCACACCCTGGTCGATGGCTGGGACACCGTGGAGGAAATGGAAAGCGGGCTGGGCATGCCGAAAGGCGCTTTGCAGCGCACCCTGGCTGATTACAACAAACATGCGGCAGAAGGCCGCGATCCGCACCTGCACAAACACGCGGACTGGGTGAAGCCGCTCGATGTCGGCCCCTACGCCGCCTTCGACGTGTCCTTCAACAAGTCGGTCTATCTCTTTCTGACCCTCGGCGGGCTGAAGGTCACCGCGCGCGGCGAAGTGGTCCACCAGGAAGGACACGTCATTCCCGGCCTCTATGCCGCCGGCGCTTGCGCCTCGACCATCCCGCGCGACGGCAAGGACTACGCCAGCGGCCTGAGCCTGGGGCCGGGATCGTTCTTTGGCCGCGTCGCCGGCCGTGCCATCACTGCCGCCTGACAATAATCAAGGAGACAAAACATGAGCCAGAAACAGTTTGACCAGAAAGTGGTGGTGGTGACCGGTGCCGGCTCCGGCATCGGCCGCGCCACCGCCTTGGCATTCGCCCGCGAGGGCGCAACCGTGGCGGTGGCCGACATCAACGAGACGGGGGGAGCCGAGACGGTGACTCAGATCGAAACGACTGGCGGCAAGGCGCGGTTTTTCAAGGTCGATACGACCAGCGCCGCCTCGGTGGAAAATCTCGTGCGCCAGATCGTCGATGTCTGGGGGCGGCTCGACATCGCCATCAACAATGCCGGCATCGGTGGCGCGATCCTGCCCATCTGCGAACTTGATGAAGATACTTTCGACCGCATCATCGCCGTCAACCTGAAAGGCGTCTGGCTGTGCATGAAATACGCCATTGCCCAGATGCTCAAGCAAGGCGGCGGGGTGGTCATCAATGTCGGTTCGGCCTTGGGCATCACTGTCATTCCCGGCTCTTCGCCCTATATCGCCAGCAAGTTCGGCGTCGCCGGCCTGACCAGGACCTGCGCCGTCGAGTACGGCGGCAAGAATATCCGCGTCAACGGTATTTGCCCTGGGATAATCCGCACGCCGGCGGTCGACGATCATCCGACTTACCCCGATCTGGAAAAAGCCTTTCTGCCGCTGCACCCCATCGGCCGCCTCGGCACCGTCGAGGAAGTGGCCGATTGCATGATCTGGCTGGCTTCCGACAAGGCATCCTTCGTGCATGGCGCGATGATTTCGATTGATGGCGGCTGGACGGCGTCGTGATGGGTTGAAGTTTCTGTTCCACCATGAAAAATCCCTCGCCGAAATGGGCGAGGGATTTTTTGTCTACCGGCTCACGATGGTGGGCCGGGGGTTCCGATTCAAACCAGATTGATCCAGACGCTCTTGATGTGGGTGAATTCCTCAATGGAAACGGCCCCCAGGCTGCGCCCAAAGCCGGACAGTTTCAATCCGCCATAAGGAATGGAAGGATCGTTCATCTGGTAGGCGTTGATCCACACGGTACCGGCCTTCAACCGCTGGGAGGCGCGATGGGCGCGAGCCAGGTCGCGGGTCCACACGCCCGATGCCAGTCCGTATTCGGAATCGTTGGCGATCCGATAGGCATCGTCCTCGTCATTGAACGGGATGACCGACATCACCGGCCCGAAAATCTCCTCGCGGGCGATGGTCATCTGATTATTCACGCCGGTGAAAATGGTCGGCTCGAAAAAGAAGCCTTGATCGCCGTGACGCTTGCCGCCGAGGGCGAGCGTCGCGCCCTCGTTGCAGCCGATCTCGACATAGCGGCCGACGCGATTGAGCTGGTTTTGCGAGATCAGCGGGCCGATGTTGGTATCGGCGCTGAAACTTGAACCGATCTTCAGCTTGCGCGAATTTTCGACGACGCGGCCAACGAACTCATCATGAATGGAACGCTGCACCAGCAGCCGGGTACCGGCATTGCAAATCTGGCCCGAGTGGTTCCAGACGGCCATCGCCGCCGTTGCCGCCGCCGCGTCGAGGTTGGCGTCGGCGAAAACGATTTGCGGGCTTTTGCCGCCCAGTTCGAGCGAAACGCGCTTGAGACGGGCCGCTGCCGCGATCTGGATGCGCCGCCCGGTTTCCACGGAACCGGTGAAACAAATGGTATCGACTTCCGGGTGCTCGACGACCGCCGCGCCGGCGACCGATCCCAAGCCCTGCACCACGTTGAACACGCCGGGCGGAATGCCCGCTTCGAGCGCCAGCAGGCCGAGGAAAAGACCCATGACCGGCGTATTCTCTGGCGGTTTGAGAATGATCGAATTGCCGCAAGCCAGGGGCGGCGCGAGGGCTATCGTCACCGCCGACGGCGCATTCCACGGCGTGATGACGCCGCACACGCCGACCGGCTCGCGCACCTGCTGAATCACCATGTTCGGCCCGGTCGGCGACGATACCAGGCCGGCGATCTTGCTCGGCCAGCCGGAATAGTAATTGGTAACGTCAATGCCGGCCTGTACGAACCACGGCGCCAGCGCCCGGATCACGCCGGCGTTGAGCATCTCCAGGTCCATCAGGACTTCCCGGTTGTCCTCCATCAGAATGGCCAGCTTGCGGAGAATCCGTTCCTTTTGCGTGGAAGATATATCCCGCCAACGGCCATCCTCGAAAGCGCGTCGCGCTGAACGGGCCGCCCGCTCCACATCGGCCTGGCCGCCAGCGGCAACCCGGCCAAATTCCAGCCCGGTACAAGGATCGACGATGGGCAAAGTTTCGCCGCTTGCCGAAGCGACGATCTCGCCTTCGATCAGATGGCCGATCATCGTTTCTTGCAGGAAGCGTTTGGTTTTCGGCGACAGCGCCAAATCCGCCACGACGAGCTTTCTCTCGTTATTGCCATCCATTCCAGTTCTCCTCCGAATATCACTGTTTGTTTTGGCCGCCTGGCGTTTTGGTGTTGCCCGTCCGCCCGGTCGGTTTATTGCATTATGCGCCAGATTTTCTCGATCAATCAAGGCGACCAGGCCGAGGGCAAGAATTGCAGGGCCAGAGTTCCCGCAACGCGGATGCTCCCCGGACAGCGTGTGGAAAGGCGCGTATATTTGAACGATGACCGACGCTGACCTTCCCCCAGACAATTTCGGAATCGCCGCGCTTTCAGCCGAGCGCATGACCGCCGGAAACGCCAGGCGCGATGTGGTCGAATGTCAGGTCGTCCAGGAAGATGTACTGACCATCGAAGTCGAAAAGGTCGGCAGCTACGCACTGATGTGGACGCCGACCGGGGGCGATCCGGGGGCGGTTGCCTTCACCGCCGAAGACGGCATCCTGGCCGATGCCGGCGTACCGGAAGCCTTGGCGCTGGCGGCGGGATTCATCTTTACCGAGGGCATGATCGCTTCTGTCGCCGACATCGCCGTGATGTCGATTTGCGCCGAGCGGCCCGACGTCGTCAGGGTGCAGCTTCGGCGCCCGGAAAAGGCAGTGGTTGAGCGCCGCAATATCGTGGTGAATAGCTCCTGCGGCGTTTGCGGCGGGCGGGAGCAGATCATGAGCCGTCCGGTCTGCGCAACGTCGGCGCGCGGCGAATTGCGCCTGTCCGTCGCCGATTTCGCCACAATCCGGGCCGTGCTGCAAAGCCGCCAGCGTGTTTTTGCGCGCACCGGAGGCACCCACGGCGCGGCGCTGTTCGGCCCCGATCGCCGAATCATCGCCACCGCCGAGGACATTGGAAGGCACAATGCCCTGGATAAAGTCATTGGTTACCGCTTGCTCAGCGGCCTGGATTTTGCCGCGTGCGGCGCCTTCATCTCCAGCCGCATCAGTTACGAGATGGCGGCCAAGGCGGTACGCGCCGGTCTGGACGTTCTGGCCGCCATTTCAGCGCCTTCCTCGCTGGCCATCGACCTGGCGCGGCAACATGGGTTGACGTTGTGCGGATTCGTGCGCGGCGAGACGGCCACGGTCTATACCCATCCGCAGCGCATCGCCGCGCAAATATCAACGCCCAACTGAGCACAGTTGTTGATATTTGGTGGTGTAGTCCTCTGCAAGAGGAACCCCCTCTCGGTTGGTGCGTTGTCCCAGCAATTGCCTTTGCGGCTCATCGAACACGTCATGCCGTAGACAACGAAAGATCTGTGGTTCGATCCCCAAACGCGGGATAGAACACGAGGCATGGATTGTTCCTATTTTTCGTCAAAACCTCGCATTGAGCGAAAAAAAGGAACATACTCCAGCCATGCTCGCCGACACCCATGCCCAGCGCGTTCTCGATCTGGCCTGCCAGAAGGGTTTGCTGCGCGCCAGTGACCTGGACGCCATCGAAGCCCCCCGGGTCGTGCTGACGCGCCTGACCGCCGCTGGCCTGCTGGACAAGGTCGGGCGCGGCCTCTACCGCCTGCCCAGCCATTCGGGGTCGGAGCACGAAAGCCTGGCGACCGTCGCCACGAAGGTTCCGCAGGCTGTGTTCTGCCTGCTGACTGCACTGCAATTCCACGAGCTGACGACGCAACTGCCGCGCCAAATCTGGATCGCCATGCCGCGTGGCAGCCATGTGCCCCGCATCGATTACCCGCCGATCAAGATGGTACAGATGACAGGCGATGTCTACTCCGAAGGCATCGAGACGGTCGAGCGCGACGGCGTGGCACTGCGCGTGTACGGCATCGCCAAGACCGTGGCGGACTGCTTCAAGCATCGCAACAAGATTGGTCTCGACGTGGCGCTGGAGGCGCTGAAGGACGTGCGCGCCAAGCGCCGCGCGTCGGCGGATGACCTGTGGCGCTACGCGAAGCTCTGCCGTGTGGCCAACGTGATGCGTCCTTATCTGGAGGCCGTCGAATGAGTTCGAATCAGGCCGCCTCCGTCCGCGCCCGCCTGCTCAACGTCGCCAAGGCGCAGGGCGTGGACTTCAATCAGGCGCTGGCGATCTGCTTTGCCGTTCCGCTTCTTCAAAGTCACCACGGCACCAACACCTCAATGGAAATGAAGATCAGTCAGAAATCAGAATTCCTGAGACTGTCCGCCGTCGATCGGGATGATGGCGCCGTTGATGTAACCCGCCTTGCCTGAAAGCAGAAAAGCGACAAGCTCGGCCACTTCTTCCGGCGTGCCCATCCGTTTTTTGGGGTTGGGCGCGGCGAACTCCGCCAGGGATGCTTGCCAGTTGTCGCCGCCGATTTTTCGGAAGGCTTCTTCGAGCATATTCGTCATGATCCCGCCGGGAACGATGGCATTGATGCTGATGAATTCGCCGTATTCGATGGCGGCGGATTTGGTCAGGCCGACAACCGCGTGTTTGCTGGCGACATAGGCCGAAAGCCTTTTGACGGCCCGGATGCCGGCAACGGAGGCCACGTTCACGATATTTCCCGATTTCTGCTCCTGCATGACCCGGATGACATGCTTGAGGCCATAAAAAACACCTTTGACATTGACATCGGTCACTTTGTCGAACGCGGCGCTGTCGTAATCCGCCATCTCCGCATGCGGGCCTTCGATTCCGGCGTTATTGTAAAAACCGTCGATACGGCCAAAATTTTCCTTTGTGTTCCTGACGAAACTTTTCACCGCGCTTTCATTGGCGACATCGGCCACCCATACGAGAACCTGCGCGCCGGGGCAGGCGGTCAGGATGTCCTTTTTGGTCGCTTCCAACCCGGCGGCGTTGACATCGACCAAGGCGACCTTCGCCCCCTCCTGAGCCAGTTTTTTGGCTGTGGCTTGACCCAGGCCCGAGCCTGCGCCAGTAATCAGAATGGATTTTCCGGTTAAATCACAAGACATCGTTTTGCTCCTCCTCGACGGGGTGTAGGGCTACTTCAAAAGCGAGCGGGAAAAATCGGCTCGTAAGCGCCAGCCACGACGATGGAATTGCGGTAGGCATAATCGCCATAAAGCCGGCAAATCGCCACCAGGGCAAAGAGCAGTGTTCCAACGCCGCCGCCCGGAAGAGCGTTTGCACTCATCAGGCCGAGCAGGGGCACGACGATGCCGATGCCGCCGGCGGCCCAGAAGAATCCCTGCCGCAGATCGCCGGCCAGCAGACGGTTGAGCGAAGCTTTGACGCCGACGCTGCGTTCCGCCAGCGCGATATGCAACCCGGATAGCGCGAAACCGAGGATCAGGCAACCGATTCCGAATGACGGCAGCCAGTTGACGGCAGCCGCCTCAACGCCCAGCCACGGCGCCAGCGCCCAAGTGATGGCCGTGGCTGTCGCCAGGGAATGCGCGGCGAAGGCCAGCGGAACCAATGGCCCGCGCCACAAGCGAACCGCTCGCATGGAACGCAACACCATTCCGGCATAAAAGAGGACGCCCACGGAAAAGATCAGGGCCACCGCCTTGAGGGCTTTTTGCCAGGGCGCCAGGATTTCAAGATAGCCCGCCCCCACCGCCAGTATGGCAAAGCCCAGAAAACCAACCATCATCAACGACCCTCGGCTTACCCACGAACTCACCAGGCGTGTAAACGCTCGCCAGCTTCGTATCGGTCGTCCCAGATGGGCACCCAAGGAGAGCACCGCGGCGATGACGAAGGCGATGCCGAGAGCGGCCAGAGTCATTTGCCCGGTGGCGATGGCGAGAATATAGAGCGCCGCGCCGACGCCCTCGCCAACAAAGCTCAGGATTTCGAGAATGCCCAAGTGATTGAAGCGGATACCCGTGTTGTATCGTGCAGTCATGTCGTCGGCTCCACAGGTCAGGGTTTCAGGTAATGAACGCTGGGCTTGGTGCCGGCTTCTGGCAGCAGGGTAAAGGATTCGCGCTCGCGCAGCAGCTTGCTCACCCGGCTGTTCGGGTCGGCCAGATCGCCGAAAATGCGGGCCTCGGGCGGGCAGGTGACGACGCAGGCGGGCTGCATCCCGGCGTCAACCCGATCCTTGCAGAAATCGCACTTGATGACCGTGCCCTCGGTCCAGCGCTGGTACTTGACCTTTTCATATTCGGTCAGATCGCCATTGAAATATCCCTGCTTCAAGGAACCTGGCTCGACATAGTGCCGATGGTCATACGGGCAGGCGGTGGCGCAACTCCGGCAGCCGATGCAGACATCGCCATTGACCGCCACGATGCCATCGGCACGGACGTGGCTCGCTCCCGTCGGGCAGACCGGGACGCAAGCCGGCTCATCGCAGTGATTGCAGAGCACGGGCAGAAACTGGCGGCGGGCATTCGGATATTCGCCGACCTCCCCCTCATAAACCCGGGCGAACAGGATGTCGGGCGGCGTGCCGTTGCTGGCTTTGCAAGCCGCCGTGCAGGAATGACAACCCACACAGATTTTCAAATCAATAACCATTCCCAATCTGGGCATCTTATTTGTCTCCTTCAACGGGCCGAATCATTGCATCCTGCCCTTTTCGAATTACCCGCGCATTCTCAGCGGATGCGGGTGACCTTGAGCCGGGGGCTTGCCTCAAAAGCGCCGTCCATGACATCGAGGTTTTCCATGTCGTAATCGAGCAGTTCGCCCAGATGCACGCCGGTGTGCTTGCGGCGCGGCGGCAGGCTCTTGGCCCAGTTGCCGCCGTTGTGATCCATGCCGACGCATTCCGGGTGGATGCACTCGCTCAACATGGCGGTGCCTTCCACCACCCGGCCGCGCTTGTTCTCCGCCCGCACCTTGTCGCCGTCGCGTATGCCCTTGGATTCGGCGTATTTGCGGTTCAGGACGATCTTTCCGACATAGGGATGGTTCTCGGCGATTTCGGCCAGCCAGGGGTTGAAATTGCTGAAGGTGGCCGTCATGAAGGCCCACTTGTAGCTCACCGCATGCAATTCGTAACCCGGAGCGCCGGACTTGAAGGTGGGGCCGGGGCGCCAGTCGAGCAGCGGCTGGTAGCGGCTCATGTCCCACTTCAGGCCCATCTTGTTCTCGGTCAGTTCCTTCATCTTGCGGCCGGCTTCGATGAAGTACTCGTAATAGAGGGGAATACGCGGACTGTAGAAGGCGCGCGGATACATTTCCTTGACCGTCTTCTTCCAGCGGATGCGCCCTTCCTTGGCGACATCGGCCAGGGTCAGCTTGCCGCCCGTCATCGAGCCGATCCAGTTCTCGGTCAATTGGCGGTTGTCATATTTTTTGCCGGAATCGAGCTTGAAATCGCCCTGCAACTGGAGAAAGTGATTCACCGTCGCGTTGAAGTCCGGCAGGATGCCGGCCTTTTCGAGTATATCCACCCAGATATCGATGTTGTGCCGCTGCTCCGACAAGGCCACCGGCTGGCGCAGGTTGATGCAGTATTCGCCGGTCGCCGTCGACCCCATGGTGTCGGGGATGCAGTTCGCGCCCATGTCCAGGCGCTCGAGCTGGGTCTGGGTCGGAATGATGATGTCGGCAAATTCCGCCGACTCGTCGATATTGGGAACGATGGAAAGCTGGAAGCCGAATCTTTTCAGGAACTCCGCCTGCTGCTTCGGGTTTCCTTCATTGAGCAGATCGTTGGAGACGATCTGCACGTAGACCTGGGTGTTGTGCGGAATCTTCTTGTTGAACTTGTCGGGATCGAGCGCGTTCATCTTCCCCATCAGCCCGCTCATATAGCTGCCGACGGGCGCCAGGGTATCTCCGGTCTGCGTGATCGGCTCGGCGACATCCTTCGGCGGGAAGGGCGACGGGAAATTGCCGCCATAAGTGGCGATGTCCCCCGGCGCGACGAGTCCGTCCAGTTCGCGCATGCCCGAACCCCGGCCCATCCAGGTGCTGTTCTCGGCGAACTCTGGATGGTGGGCATAGACGGTATCGGCGGAGAGGCCGCCGGGCACGTCGACGGCGCCGACCACGGTATTGAGCATGGCGATGGCAAGACCTTGCTCATAGCCCTCGGCATGCTGGCTGATGCCCTTGTACCAGTGCGCGCAGGCCGGCCGCAGCGGCAGGGTGTGGCCGTCGATTTCGATGGTCTTGCCGATCGAGGCGGCGGTGCCGAAGTCGCGGGCGAGGTGCCGGATGGTAGCTGCCGGCACGGTAGTGATTTCCGCCGCATATTCCGGCGTGTATTTGCGCAGATGCTGTTTCAGCAACTGGAAGGCCGGCGTGACTTGCTGGCCGTCCACTTCAAACGCGCCTTCCAGGGCCGGATTCGCCAGGGAAGGATCGTCGTAGGTCTTGGCCTTCTGATCCTGGGCATCCCAAAGGAGTGGCTTGCCGGTCGCGCCATCGCGCAGATAGTGCCCGTCGCCACGGATCAGATACGGCCCGTTGCTGAATTTTCTCAGGAATTCGACGTCATACAGCCCAAGCTCGTTGATGAGCACATTGATCATCGAGAGCACCAGCGCCCCATCCGTTCCCGGGCGGATCGGAACCCATTCATCGGCGATGGACGCGGCGTTGGAACACCAGGGATCGACGACCACCAGCTTCATGCCGCGCAGGCGCGCCTTGGCCATCTCCTGGGTCGCGGTCACCGCCGCCCAGTTGGACATGGCGCCCTTGTTCGACCCGAGGAGAAGAACGTGGTTGCAGTGGTGGAAATCGGGGCCGACGTGGAAGCCGGCATGCACCTGCTGCAAGGCCGGATGGACGTTGTTGCCGCAAAAGGCGCGGCCGCCAGAGGTGTGATTGAAACAGCCGAAGGAAACCAGCACCGAACCGAGGAACCAGGGCAGCGTCGTGAAATCCGAGGTGGCGAACACCAGGCCGCGGGGATCGGTATCCCGGCACTGTTTCAGCTTTTCGGCGGAAATGCGGATCGCCTCCTCGTAGCTGATTTCGACCCAGCGCGGATCGACGCCGATGCCCTTTTCGGGATTGGTGCGCTTCAAGGGTTTGGTGACGCGCCGGGTACTGTAAGCCATCATGATCTGGGCGTGCCCCTTGGCGCACAGCTTGCCCTGGCTGAACGGACAATCCGGGTCGCCCTGGACCCTGACCACCACGCCATCGACCCGGTGCACGATCATTCCGCAGGTGCCGGCCGGACAGCCGTAACACGTGGTCTTGAGCAGCACGTTTTCCTTGATACCGACTTGCACAGATGAAGCCACTATCCGTTCCTCCTGTGTTGTACGTTCCACGGACGCACCTTGATCCAGGCGCTTGCCGTTGTCTCCAGTCATACCCCGAAGCTCCATCGAGGGAGCCATTTGAGTCATCGTGCCCAATCCGATTACCCATGTCAACCGACTGGTCGGGTTGTGTGTGGAAGCTCAAATTTGTTGACAACCGACCGGACGGTCGATAAATTGCTCCGGCAACCGGTTGGAGCTATGCGGCAAACCTGCCTTGACAGGCGGTTTGTAAAACAATAGCAGACCGTCTGGACGGGTGATTTCCGGTACAGGCGGGGATGGCCGGGTTCTTCGCAGAGAATGACGACCGGTTTTTGAAGATGTTCAAACAAGAGGAGGAAGGAAATGGAATTCTTTGAAATGGGCAGACTGGTACGGCGCTCTCGGCCATTGCTGCTGGGTTTGGCGGTGGCGGGCCTGTGGAGCGGCAGTGCCGGCGCGTTTGAGATCCCGACCGGCAATCCGGATCTGGATATCCGCTGGGATCAGACCATCAAGTACAACGCCGGCTGGCGGATGGAAGGTCGGGATCGCAGACTGGCCGATGCCTGGCAGTACCAGGCAGGCGAGTACCAATTCGGCAGGGGCGACATGGTGACCAACCGTTTCGACCTGTTGTCGGAATTCGATTTTGTCTACAAGCAACTCTATGGCTTTCGCGTGTCGGGCGCGGCGTGGAATGATTTTGCCTACGACAAAAATGTCAGTGGCAACCCGGCGTTCCAGGCCCATCCGCCAACCAACGGGCTTTGCGCCACCGTGGATTGCCGCACAGCTTATCCGAACAACCGGTTTGTCAATAATGTGAGCCGCTATTACACGCGCTCAGCCGAGTTCCTGGATGCCTTCATCTTTGCCCGCGTCTTCGAGGGGGAAAATTCCAATGCGGATGTCAAGGCCGGGCGGCACATGCTCTTCTGGGGCGAGGCGCTGTATTCTCCGATTCACGGCGTGAGCTATTCGCAAGGCCCGGTCGATTTCCGCAAGTCGCTGGCCACGCCGGGGTCGGAGGCCAAGGAGCTGTTCCTGCCGCTGAACCAGATTTCGGCGCACATCAATGTCAACGAGCGGCTGTCTTTCGCCGGGCAGTATTATCTGGAGTGGAAGCCCTATCGCATCTACGAGGGGGGCACCTATTTCACCTATGCCGACCCCTTCTTCCAGGCCGGGACCACCTTGCTGGGGCGGCCATTTGACGGCGATGCCAGCCACGGCCCGTTCAAGCACCCGGATGGCCGTGGCGATTGGGGCGTCAATGTCAAATATGATGCGGGCGACTTCGGCACCGTCGGGCTTTACTATCGCCGTTTCGACGACAAGGTCATGGCGATTGTCGGCGATGCGACGAGAATGGTCTGTGATGCCAATGGCGCCAACTGCCAATCGACGCTCACCAATGCCTATGCCAAGAATGTCAAGCTCTACGGCGTGAGCTTCTCCAAAATGATCGAAGGCGTTTCCATCGGCAGCGAAATCGTCCGCCGCGAGAACACGGCGCTGGGTACGGTCACCGGCAACAACGTGGGGCTGGCGCGTGGCGATACCTGGCACGCACTGGTCAATGCCACGGCCTCCTTCAGCAAGAACATGATCTTCGATTCCGCCATTCTGGCGGGTGAGTTGACCTACAGCCGGCTCGACAAGGTGTATGCCAGTTCAGACCCGATGACCACCTTCAAGGCCGTTGGCTACAACTGCGCCCCTGCCCCGCAAAACAATGACGGCACTGGCAGAAACGGCACCAAGGACGATGGCTGCGCCACCAAGGACGCCTGGGGTCTCAACCTGAACTTCACGCAAAACTGGTTCCAGGCGATACCCGGCACGGATCTCTCCTTGCTCATGCACTATGACCGCGGACTCAAGGGCAATTCGCCCGTGCCCTTCGGCGGCAACGAGAACAGCGGCTCCTGGAGCATCAAGCTGACCGCCACCTACCTCCAGGATTACTCCTTCTCGCTGGCCTATACCGATTACTTTGGTACGTATACCGCAGCCGACAACTACGCCTACGGTCAGAATGGCATCTTCGCGACGCCCGGCATCAGCAACACGGTCGTCAACACCACCAATGGCGGCAATGCTGTCCTCCATGATCGCGGCTGGCTCTCCTTCACGTTCAAAACCAATTTCTGATTTTCTCGAAAGGCTTGCAACATGAAATACCAAACCAGAATTTTTCTAGCGGTTGCTGCCGCCTGCGCTTTTGCCGGGAACAGCTATGCCGCTGTCACGGCAGAAGAAGCCAAGCAGCTTGGCACCACGCTCCTGCCCTGGGGCGCCGAAAAGGCGGGCAACAAGGAGGGGACGATTCCGGCCTGGACCGGCGCGCCAAAGCCGCCGGCCAATTTCGACCCGAAAAATCCGACCTACCGGCCTGATCCTTTCCATGATGAGAAGGTGTTGTTCTCGATTGACCATAAAAACATGGACAAGTATGCCGACAAGCTCTCCGAAGGCATCAAGGCGCTGATGCAGAAGTATCCGACCTTCCGTCTGGATATTTACCCCAGCCACCGGGTTGTGAACAACCCCAAGCTGTTCAACGAGAACGCCATCAAGAACGCCACCGCGTGCAAGACCACGGATAACGGCCTCAAACTCGACGGTTGCTGGGGCGGTACGCCGTTCCCGATTCCCAAAACAGGCGCCGAGGTGATGTGGAACCGGATGTTCAAATACGATGGCTTCAGCTTCTTCTCGCCAAGCTGCCTGAGCTGGATCGTTGATGCCAACGGCAATATTGCGAATGGCGGGGTGTGGGATTTTTATGCCTACTACCCGATTTTCAATCCCAAGAAGACCACGCCGATTGCCAACGACGAGTACTTCGAAAAAATCCGCCTGAACTACCGCGCTCCGGCGCGCATGGCGGGTCAGAAACTCGTGGTGCATGACAACGTCGACATGGTGTCGATTGGCCGTCGCGCCTGGCAGTATCTGCCGGGGCAGCGCCGCGTCAAGCTGACTCCGGATATCGCCTACGACACGCCCAGCCCCAGCGGCGGCGGCGCGGTGACGACGGACGATTCGGCGGTGTTCTACGGCGCGCTCGATCGCTACGACTGGAAGCTGGTCGGCAAAAAAGAGATGTACATCCCGTACAACGAATTCCGGGGCGTCGACAAGAATATTTGCCCGAGCACGGTCATGGTGCAGAAAAATCACCTCAACCCCGACTGCATGCGCTGGGAACTGCATCGCGTCTGGGTCGTCGAGGGAACGCTCAAAGCCGGCCTGCGCCACATGTACCACAAGCGCGTTGTGTACTGGGATGAGGACATGCCGGGTGTTGGCATCGCTGACAACTACGATGCCGCAGGCAAGTTGTACCGGGTGATCCACTCCTTCCCCATTTCGTTCTATGAATCGGAAGGCGGCGCAACCGACGAGTGGGTCGGCTACGATCTGGCAGCGGGCATCTATACCTATCAGCATACCGTGACCGACGGCACCGGATGGGCGCATATCCCGCCCAAACCGGAGAACTTCTTCTCCTCCGAAGCCTTGGCGGGCGAAGGGATTCGCTGAACATCAAGCCTCAAACCGGGCGGTGGATCATCTACCGCCCGGTTTTTTCGCTAACCAGAAATAGCAGACTTGAATTTCAATCTGATTCCATTGCCAAATCAACCGATGACTTTGTCGGCTTCGCTTGCCGTACAACCGTACTGTCTGCGCTTCGCCTTCGCGTCCTCGGCTGATTTAAAAATGGAATGAAACGCTGAAGTTGCGAGAAAAAGCATGAATTACGAAACCATGGAGTGTGACTTCCTGGTCATCGGTTCCGGCATGGCGGGGCTGTCTGCGGCGGGCTGGGCCGCGGAACGGGGGGCGCGCGTGGTGGTGGTTGAAAAGGCGCCCCAACGCGGCGGTTCAGCCGTGCTCTCGGGCGGCGTCGTATGGACGGCCCGCTCGCTTGGCAAGATGGCGCTCTACGGCTGCGGCGACCCCGCCCTTGGCGAGGTCGTGTTCAATACCTATCCGCGGGCGCTGGCCTGGTTGCGCCAACGCGGCATTCATGTCGGCAAGGCCATGAACGTCCTGCATGGCTATGGCTATCCGATCGACCTCATCGCCCATCTCGATGACTGCATTCACAGGGTGGAAAAGGCGGGCGGCCACATCGTCCATGAGACGACAATCGAAAAACTGCTCAAGAGCGATGACGGGCGGGTCATCGGGGCGAGAACCGTGCACGCGGACGGCGCCGTTGATGTCATGGCGCCGTGGACCTTGCTGGCGACCGGGGGATACCAGGGGTCGAGCACGCTGCGCGCGCAGCATATCCACGAGAACGCGCGCGATATGTTGCTGCGTTCCAACCCGTTCAGCGTGGGCGAAGGTATCCGGCTGGGGGCCGAGGCTGGCGGCCATGTACCGGGGACGAATAAGGGATTTTACGGGCATCTGGTCAGCAAACCGCGCTCGTGGGGCGAGGAGCGCTATTACACGATGCTCTCGCAATATCACAGCGACCATGCCCTGCTCTTCAATGAAGAGGGTGTGCGCTTTTGTGACGAAACGGTGGGCGATCATACCAATACGTACCACACGGTGTTCCAGCCGCATGCGCGGGCGATCTGCCTATGGGATACGCGGGTGCAGGAGCAGTACGCAACGGTCTCGGTGATTGAAAGCGTACCGCCGATCAACAAATTCGAGGTGGCGATGGAAAACGGGGGCGAAGGCGTTGTGACGCGCGACCTCGCGACGCTGTCGCAGTTTGCCGATACGCACGGGTTCAACGGGCCAATGCTCCTGGCCAGCTTGCAGAAGTACAACGAATGCGCCATCAATGGCTGGGAGGTGATGCAGCCGCCGCGCACAGAAACCTGCCTGCCGATGGTTGGCCCCGAGTATTACGCACTTGTCGTTTATCCCGCCATCACGTTTACCTACGGCGGGCTTGACATCGACCCGCAGGCGCGTGTGCTGGATGGCGCGGGCGTCGCCGTTCCCGGCTTGCTTGCGGCGGGCAGCGATGCGGGAGGCGCTTATGGCGTTGGTTATGCGGGCGGGCTGGCGCTCGCCATGACGTTCGGCATGGTGGCCGCGGGTACCGCGGGCTGGCAGTGAGTGCTGGCGTCGAGATTCAGCAAGCTGCCATGCTCCTGTCAATTCATTAACCCGGCAATCAAATTTCCATGCTCTTTCGTGCGCCGTTGGCCCCCACCCTAACCCTCCCCCGCAAGCAGGGGAGGGAACAAAACCCCTTCCCCCG
>JGI20166J26741_12082251_pt1 | contig 18727 bp, 10 predicted proteins | sample TergutCu122P5_FD_26741 | JGI IMG/M metagenome (IMG submission 26741)
ATGAACCTTCGGGTTCCAAAAATGCGGGGAATTTCTTGACTAGCTGCAGAACCAGTTAGCTTCTAAAGAAGGACTCTGCTCCATGGAGTAAGTAAGTAAGATATACGCGAATGTTGTGAAATCAGTATGCAAATCACTGTGTCATGACCCACTCAGAATAGTTTCGTGACCCAAATTTGTGTCGCGACTCATAGGTTGATAAACGCTAAAACAGTTTGTCGGGTTTCATGAAGTTAAGTACGTGAGTCCCTTAAAAGAAGTTATAATAATATTTATTAACTGCAATTGGGTTATCACCCAGTGGCAGTGGTTATTTTACATGTACACAAATACGGGGAGGGGGGGGGGAAGTAACTAGGAAATTTAAGTCGGGAGGGCTACATGAGAAGCATGTAGTAGCAACCTGGAAACTTGGGAACCATCTCAGCATTCGCTTGTAGACACAAGGAAACCAAGAAAAACCTGTGTCGAGGTTGCGGGTCGCAGGACCTTCCGGATAATGACTTCTAGCCAGCAGTCCGGCATCTAAAGTAAGAACAGCAATACATACATAGTACAACAAATACACATAAGAAGTTGTCGCGCAAGGGTGAGTTTAATTAACGTCGGCTCAGTGACATACTTTCTTAATGGCGTAAATTGATTTTATCCGTACTTTCCATATTTCTTGACAGGTATCAGTAAAATGCAGTGCGGTCTCCAAGCAATACCGCTGAGAAAGTTGTCAAAATCAGCGTAGTAAAATCCATCCTTGCCTTACGAGCGTAACTTTTAAGTGGGTACGAGGGGTTCCTTCAGTGGGGCGTGGCAAAAAGCTGTCCACTCACCTCCATCTAGCGTCGACGTTAAGAGGCTCGGTGGTTGGTGCTACGCGCCTCGCAGTCCGTTGGAAATAGGTACCATAACTCTATATTCTCGCAATAACTGTGTCAAATAAACGAAATCGATCAATAAGGATGGAGGGAGGAAAAAACAAACAATAATATTTTCAACAGTCACTGTTTGGTTCAGTCCTAATAATTGACTGTGTTAAGAGGTTAACATACATGAAGAGAATTTTACTTGCTACCTGAAACAGATCTTACTCTAACGTTTATGTTTTATAAAATAACCATGACGTATAATTAATTATCGGTACCTTCAGCCATACAAATACTACAAAACCTATCCAACTTACGACGAATTTAAAGGATGAAATGCGAAGCACATAAGAAGCCTAAAGATGGGCACGGAACGGACCGTAACAAATAGCCTGCTGTATATACAACTCTTAAGTTATGTAGATATAAAAGGTGCGTAACGTCTCGTCAACACAAAGGAATGCAACCCATAAAATATATTAAATTACGCATTGGTTTAATAAAGTGGACGAATTGAACGGGGTAAATAAGACACCACGGGAGAGTGTCATCACTTGATCCATGGCTATTACGAACGAACCGGATCTCGGTACGGAACCGTTGTGGCCAACACAAACCTCTGATCCCAAATCGCTTGCTTGTGTTCGAAAAGTAATATAAAACTCCCGCAAGAGATGGCAGACCAGTCTTGTTTCGCCGGAAACGCGGGCACCCACCAGACCTATACTAGATGATCTGTGCACCAGACAATCAGTGTAAGGGACGTAGTGATTCTAACCTGAAACTTGCTACCTCAATAAACAAAAATCAGACAGCTTAATAACAGGAAAAATAACTAATCAGAAGCACTCACCCTCCCACAAGAGAAAAATTGCGGTTCTGAAGCCGAGATTGCTACGTAGATGAAAAGAACGGATTTAATTCGACACGCCATCTGCAGCATACCTAACGTCAGACACGAACCACCAATCCACCTCTCATCGGAGCTACCAACATCACACAGCGAAAAAAACATGCGTTAAAGCATAGAAAGAAAAAGTATCTCCTTACCATATATGTTCTTTTAGTGTGTTAACGGTAATAAGCATTAACGCTTCAGTACTGGAGGTTTATTTATGTTGACTGCTCCTTGCTAACTTCAGTAATTGGTTAACATAGGGACTGTACTTTGCATCAGGCGTTGGCTCTACTGAACTTAAAATTTGGCGGCAATAACGTAGGAGACGCGCCAAACGTGATTTCAGGATTCCACCGCCGTGTAAATGACAGCTTCGTTCTTCTGAGTGTTGCACAGCGCAAACTGGTATTTAGTTACCTACATTTTGGGACAAACCACTAATCCCATCTTCAAGGGTCACACAGAGGTCAGACGACTTGAACTATGGCCCTTGAAGATGGAACTGCTAGGTTGATCACAAACGTAACTACATACCAATCTAAGCTGCATAACATCCCAGAAGACCGAAGATCTCCGTATGCCAGAAGTCTAATTTCCCAGCTTGTCAATACTGTCCGCTAGTCAGGCTACATACCATCGAATGGTGGGATAATTCATGAATAAAACTGAAACTTTTGAAGCAGTCATTGCCTAACCAAGGTACTATCCTCATAAAATCCCTGGAGGATATGGGAAGCCACAAAAAACTTGTCAAGACAGCCAATAACCAGGCTGAAAGTATCTCTCATCTCCCAGCCACAAGCCAAGAATATTACTGATACCCAAACCCATTCAGTCAAAATTGACTATGCAAACTATACTTCCAAAATTCTTTGTCATGGATCCACAAGAAATTATGCTTCCATTTTAATGCCAGCCTTATCTTCACAGATGAAACTTCACTGTCCAAAACAGGGGTCTGTTGACCAAATACTGATAGTATAACTGATGTGTGTCAAGAATATTCCATCACCTAAAGGTAGATGTTATTTGAATTCATCTTTGCTAGCTTGGTTTATTTCACACTAATACACAATGTATTGGAGTGGCATCTAAATCCCATAATCAACCAGCCGGCCATTACAATGCCCTCTACTCTTAAGCTGCCTGCTTTATTTCATCAGTTGTTAAAGTGTACAATAGTTTCATCTCTTTCTTTGCGTTCCTTGTATATGAAGCATACACGATCATGAACCACACACTATCAGTGCATACAAAAATTACAGAATGCTTTTCTCAATCCAGGCAATAAAACTGATTACCAATCAGAATTCCTTTCAGCACTAAATAGAAATGAAAATCTCAAAACAGCCAATTAGTTGACACAACCTTCCAGACCCAAACTCCAGCACAAACACCCAAAAGCACCATCTTGATAGTGAGCTCCAGAGAAACCTCCAATTTCTGTTGTTATGCTAGCACGTCATTTGAATTTAGTCCCAGTGAAAGTGTTTTATTAAACATGCTGTGGCAAGCAGCCATCCTACCTCATCATGTCATCCATACACGAGCATACCAAAAAGCCAGCATCTTTGTTCCAGCAAAGTATGCAAGGAGCTCTGGACTCACAATTTGTTTCCTATCACAGCCACCATTAAACAGTATATAAAGCACCTGCAAAATTGCATCTTCTATCTTATACTTCATGCAAGAAACGGTATGGCAATGGAGGCTTTCTTTGTTCATAAGACTTAGATGAGGTATCAATCAGTAACCTGCAAGGATGGAGGAAAACTATAAAGAACCTACCAGGATAGTTCTTCAACACAGACTCTTTTCAAGTCCCAATATCCTGAATGTATGTCAGATATGTTACTGCTCAGTCCCAGACTCCAACATTCAATCACCTGCGCTCCATATACAACACACACATCTACTGACAGACACTACTTCACAACTTTACATCATAACACTTCTGGCAATGGCTCAACCACAACCTCATTCGAAATTTTTTAAGTTGCTTTTTCTGCTACTCACAGGGGTAAAGGAGAGTTATGAATAGTTAGTGTTAATTATATTCTTTTTCTCAGTACAATAATGGGTTAATAACAGTATTCCTGCAATGGTTTGTCAAATTCCCCATTATAAAAAAGTAATACAATTTATAGTGTTTATCCTTCCACAATAGCAGAGGCACTGAACTTACCTAGATGTTTATTGCTACACTTAACAGTAGAGGATATATTCAAAATAAGAGAAACTGCTGCCAGTAAAACTGCCTGTACCACTTACTAACAGGCAATATATATTTCACAAAATGTTATGAAATATAGCAGAATGTCCAATAAATATTTCACTATATCCTTTCAACATAAAAATATAAACACAATTAAGTTATTAAACAACTACAAAATTTCATTTGTATTTTATACATCCTGTCACCATTCAACCAACACAATTTTAATGTATTTTAACATATCAAGAAAAATCGGATATGTTACAAATGAATAATTAACAATTTTGCTTCAACAGACTTCACAAATGGTCAGTGAAATATCACTGAAGCAGATACTATGACAAAATAAATTAGTACATATAGTGGCATGATAAGGGTGGCTCAACACTGATACAAGACAAATCAGCATCCCACAGTGACAAATGGTAAATATCCATAACATCATATTAATGAAGGTACAAGTTTTAAATTTGTTCCATAAAAGATATGAAAATAATTCTCAGCATCACAGCCAGATAACTAAGACAGGAGTTTTGTTTCAAAATGTTAAACATTATGTCACAATTCTGATTCTGTACCATCAAACCATTAGTCTCAGGGGCACAGGTACTAAAATATATTACTGCATTCCTGTACATACTGGCTGTAGTGCTACGACCCAGCAGCGACAGCAACAAATACAAGAAGTGGTTTGCTGTTTTCAAGAAATTAGCAATTTGAACTTCGAATAAAAATGAACCTTTACAAGACCAAGACTCACAGAGAGCTGTAATATAAATGCTCTATATTTCGCCAAGGAGACAGGCACATTATTCTGAAGTTTCACTGCAACTGGTGCAAGTACTTAAACACCAAGCTTGTGAATTACAAACAAAACAATTTTCATAAACATACGCACAACAGATTTCCTTTTATATCAATGCATCGCCACAAAGAAAATACTGAACAAGTTACAGTACAACTAGAGAATAATGGCCAACATTAATTGTTCTAATTTTTGTTTAACACCCGGCTATTAATTAGAATGTAGCTGTTAACTCCAGAGAAAGTAAAATAACCCTTCCTTTATTAATGATCCTTTATACTGTGTCTGTTGATTAAAACAACAGGATTGCATACATTAGGAGGGATCAGTCTTCCATAGCAGTCTATGATCTGGCTACCATATCCCAGCATCATAAATACTGTTCCCCTCATAAAGAGATGTATAAAACATGTTTCAGATTTAATCCACATAAAATACTAATTAAAACTGTCATTATATCTTATGGTATTGTAACAACTAATCATCATAATCGCATTATTTGAAATATAGATTATTCTTGTCTAACCCCTTGGATTATATTAGCTGTACATAACAATTAACTGCCTAACTCGGCACAAATAAATAATACAAGAATGAATGAATGATAATTACAGATTACAAAAAATGGACACTCCATATCATAAAAAAAGACAAATACTAGTAGCTCTGAACTGGCTGCCAAAATATCTGTAACAATAACAGTAATAAATGCTGTTACACATGCATTCATTAACAATTCTCTCCCCCCTCCCACATACAATACAATATTGAACAGAAGACATCTGGACATCAATTTGGCAAATAGAATCTTCCACAACTTTGGTACTTTTGCAATCTATTATGGGGACGGCTGTTCCATTCCGCATGGCTCGGACACTAACTTACATGTTTATTCTTTTTTAAGATGGACAACCGGAACAGAACAGTGGGGAAGATACAAGATTAAACACTGTGTCTGTCCATGACATTTGTCACAACCACCAATGGACCAGAAAACACTGACGATAATAAGTCCACAAATCAGTGCTTATGAGAACATCAGGGATATAGCTGCTAACAGACATCAGTGTGAAATGTCACACCTAATACAGATGTGATATTTTTCCTTATCTTAGTATACACACAACCACACAGGTCCAAGAGACCTAATTTATATTTATTTAAGAGAATATACACATGAACTTCAGGGACATTGTAAAAGCATCATAAGGAGTATTATTGACGTACTTAGTCTGAGTATTCTCAAGTCTGATTAACAAAAGCTAATAGGCCCATTTCATACATAACATAAAGACTAGCATCTCTTGTAGTCTCATATGAATTCTACTTCCCAAATAAAGCCACAATGTCACAGAGTCATAACAGCTTCTGAATAAATATTTCAATTAAGTAATTTCATCCTACAGTTAGCACATCCAAAAACAATCAGCTGCCAAGATAATGCATAATTTAGCTAACAAAGACGTTAAAATGAACATACTCTGATACATATTTCCTCACTAAAATTAACATGCTTTGTTCGAACATCAGGACACTTGTAAAATGATTCTGGACTGAACAAGGATTAATACAACTAAACAGATTCCAAAAGTAAGGCTCCTCAAATATTTAGAAATGTACAATAACAGGAATGTCTCTATTATGTGACGGTGGGGGTGATTTGATAGCATTCACACTATGGTTGCGAGGAGAGCCAAGACACAGGTGAAATGTCTCCCCCGTGGCTAGAAGTAATCTCTACCCGAATGAGAACGCCCTCGTTGAGGGAACCTAGTCTTGGCACCCCGTCCTCCCACATTTGATGCATGTCGTCGAGCATTGCGTATCTCACAATCCACTTCCAATTCTTCTAAACGCTGTGTCAGGCTTAACTTCTGCTGTACTGCTAGACGTAACAGCTGATTAAGAGTTTTCTTTTCTTCTTCTGCTGCACCTAACTGACGCTGAAGTTCATCGACTTGGGTGACGTACTCCTCACAGCGGGCGGCAAACATAGCACGAAGACCTACAAGAGTAACATATTAGTAGTGAGTCTTGTTCATAGATGTTTCCATTGTCTGTGGATTGTGACTTGCATTTAAATTACTCAGCTATAGAGTGAGAAATAATGGAACCATATTATCTCCGTAACCGTTCAACTTTGGACATAGGTGTTTTGGGTTACATCAGTATATTTTAACATAAGAAACACTCTCCTGAAGTTTTGTCCATTCCTCCTGGGACACCCTGTATATTGTTGAAGGTTAAAAGAATTGTGCACTAAGTTGGTATTTTGAAAGGTCTATGCTATGATGCACGGTCAGAAAAACATCAAAATATAAAAGGTAACTATAAAGTTCACCCCAGAACAGAACATACAGGCCCAGAGGTGCAATACAGGTAAACCTGTACCCTTCCTTAGCCTCGGTACTAATCGGCAGTGGGTGGTCAATGCCATGCCCTGGGCATTTTACGCCCATGAAAGAGACCTGGTACCCACTGTGCAGGAGGTTGGGTGGGACCCCAGGGCCAGTCTGGATGGGTGCAGAAAATCTTGACCCCACTGGGATCTGATCCCTGGACCATACAGCCCACAAGTAACTACCTGGGGAGGGGGAAACAATAGAGAGTGCAAAGGAATATCTCCACTCAGTGCTTATGCTCAGCACTAGATGGAGACAAGTGTTCAGTTTTATACTCCATTTTACCTCTATGGAAAGAGCCCCTGCTACCCATTCAACAGCAGGTTGGGTGAGCCCCACAGCTGGTAAGCACATTTTGGATAAGAGAAAACACTCTGCCCCCATGTGAAATAAACCCCAGAATGCCCAGTACATAGCCTAGTCACTATACTGACTACATTATTCCAGCTCCCATGCATAGGTGGAGGCTGGCTGAGCTCCACATGTAAACATCAGCACTAGATGGATGGCAGCGGTCAGCTTGAAGCATCTCAAACTAGAAATGAAACTTGGGCAACTACAACAGAACAAAGTGCTGAGGATAAAACTTAAGAGACAGTAAATATCACAGAATGCAGAACATTACATGATGAGGACCATCACAATTTGTATGAAACAAGTACCATATAATTAAATCTGGACAGGGGTAACAAGAAATACATACAAACCTCTTGGTGGTAAACCCCACTGAAGAAATAACTTAGAAGACCTCGATGCAGATTGGCGAACAATTTTAAAATGAAAATGAGAGAAGGGATATCAAAGAAAACAGAATGTGATCATACTAGTAGGCTCTCATAGTGACAATGCTGAATTTTCAGGTCTTGGAATAGGTCATTTTTTGACCAGCTGAACTTAAATATCAACTATTTATTAAGGTCCTGTGTGACTGAGATAATTATTAAAATCTGCATGACTTTTCACAGTTAATTCTGCACCATGACTCAACAACTTACTTGAGAAAGTTGCAGCATCTTCTTTGAGGAGCCTTAATTCATTCCGCAGCTTCATCATGGTCTCACTAACAATAGCTTTCTCATTTTCATACTTAGATTTGAGATTTGTAAGGGCAACTTCAGCTGTATTCTTATTGGACTTGAGCACAGTACGCAATGTTGCTATCTGTTCCCGTTTTGTTGAGAGAAGTGACTTCAGTTTTATAACTTGTTCCTGTAGTTCAGCAAGTTCAGCCTCCTTCGAATCATTGTTGATAGCTGCAATATTAAAAGGGGAGACATGCTGATGTTACATTATCATAATTTATTTAGCAACAATATCAGTACCTAACCTTACATGGGCATCTGTTAAATAGCCTCAGGCCAGATCTAGTTCTACCTTCGTGGCCATTGGTGGGATGGATGTATATATACAAAATTGAGGCTAATGTTACAAGCAACTTAAAACATGTCATTCTTAATAAACTCAAGATTTGGATGACAAAAAAAATGTTATAAAATTATAAGCAAAGGTTATTAATACATACATTTTTCAAAACAACAGAATTAGCATTATTACAACACCTGCATAACCAGTAACAGAACACAAACACGAGAACACAAGTTCAGATCTAAAATGCTGTAACTAATGCAACAACTGGGCTCAAGCTTTCACTGCAATGTCTATGCTAAGGATGATGCTTGATAATGCCAGTCCAGAACTACCAAACAAGACTGAGGCTTCAACTTAGTCAACTTCATTCTGGAAAATCCTGCACATTTGTAGGAGCTACCCAACAAAAAACCTTTCTTCTCAGCAAACTCAACCAAGAATAGGAATTCATCTTAGTGCTGTAATAGGTTAAGTATGGAAGATCTCTGGTAATCTTTTAAACTCTACTGGTTACGTGATGCGCCACCAGTTTAACATTCAACAATTCTACATTCTACCCAAACTGGATTTATGTGTTTTGTATTTATCTCAGAACAAACAGAGATTTCTGCCACATACAACATAAACTGATCAGTTTGTTTTATAACCAAGATGGAAAGTGCTTACTATGCAGTACAAACTGGGTCTTTAAATAAAGCAGTCTGCATTTCGTCTTTAAAGGTTTAATTATGTTTCAATACATCAATGCCTTGCAGTTGATGCAGCTACATTTGGCACACTGTCAGCTTCAGTAGTAAACAAGTTTGAGAAAAAGATGAGACTTCTTTCTTCACCCTTATATATTCTTGAAATCTCTCACTGAAATCACTCATTACAGAAGTTGCAGAATCAATGACAGTGTGCATTAACATAGATATTAAAAATGGAAAAAAACAGACCTTCTGATATGTTTCCTCGGATACCCTTCATCTTTGAAAGCTCAATTGTATTCTCCACTGCCGCACGAAGGTATTTAATCTGATCTAGAATTGTTTCAACATGTTTTGCCATTCCAGCTGCATCATTCAGACTTTCAAGGTCTTTCAGTGAAACATCTGTTTTCAATCGACTACGAAGTAATTCTATCTTGGACATTGCATAACCATCTTTATCAATACCCACATATGATTCAGTGTCACCACCTGGAAAAAAAAAAGTAAATTAATATTTTTACATTTCTAAGAATCTCTCTCAGGTCCTTGACTCTTGTGTAACCATTTGTACCTTCTTAAGACCAGTTAATTCTACTAGTCAATTGATCTACTTGCCAGCCAGTTGAGCAGTTGCCCATGCCAGAGCCAGTGAGCCTCTCTTGTATAAAAAACAATGAAAACAATCCAGAAAGACACAATAACTATAAGAAGTATATTATTTTAATAGTATAATAATATAATCACTGCCTAGGACACATGTCACATTAGTGGCATGGTACAGGGGACTGCTGACTAAGGAAACCCACAGCTGGTATGTACTTTCAATTACAGACAATGGGAAAATTTTAGGGAATGTTCTGATATCACAAAATAAATACTCCAACTTGTGAATGGCAGGACTGAGGAAAACAATAAAAATACCTATGGCAACAAAGTGATGCTTCTACACCCTATGCACAACGCAAGATTTACCTCTGAAGATGTTTTAAATGTTTCCCAGGAATGGAATGGGTGACTTGCCAGCTAGTCCCATAGGTGTTCATCAACTGCCTCAGTACTACTATCAGAACTGTTATGTGATTCGCTTTATGTTCCTGCTTGGCATATCTTAACAAGCCAGGCAATGTACATACAATGTAACAATGAGGAGTGTTCATGTACCCACTGTTGTGATGGAAAAGCAGTAAATATTAAATATTAGGTTGTGTGTCTGTATTCTTGCTTTTGTTATCTGGCATGCAAATCCCACTTCTTTCTGCACAGCATTAAATTGTCACCTGCAGCCTGTCTGCCCCTACCACATTTTTCGCATTACTTCATAAATGGCACAATGCCCAGAAAAAAAAATCATTGAACATAAAATGTATGCTCTCATTTTCTCTACAAATTTTGTCTGAAATACTTCTCATTCTAAGAAAAATAAAGCATGATATTAGCAAAATTATACACAGGACTCCATGTCGAGTACCAGTTATTCTTGTCAGATTTTAATCAAAATTTAATTTTCGGCCAATTAAAAAAAATCCTTAAATATAAAATTTCATGAAAATATGTCCAGTGGCAGCCAAGTTGTTCCATGCAGATGGCCTGACAGGCAGACAGACAGACAAATGGACGGACAGATGCAATAAAGCTAACGAGTCACTTTTCACAATTCTGCATACACACCTATAAATCTTCAGCACTTAGTTAACTGCTGTCCATTACACCTAACCAACTGTTTCCCCAGTCTGTGACACTTGATGCATGGTACTCTTATTCATATGTATTTCAGGTGGTGGCATAGCATATGGAGTCATCTGTCATGACCATATGTGAAATGCCTTATTTTATGGAACACAAACTGTAGTTTTTAAGTCACCAAGTAACCTATCACATTTAATGTGCATTACACATTGAACTAAAAAGTACAATATTTCTCTCCTGACTTACATGCAGACTTCAGACTTTTTAAAATGTATCACCAGTAGATTTTAATTTCATAATATCAATAAAAAAACTGACTATTCTTGCAGGTTAGCCGATTCTACTTCTCCCATTGGCTCTATGAAGCAGAACACTTCACAAGAAGGTACTGCCTTACAATTCAGTCCTTATATGGGGCATGTGCACAGTGATTTGTCACTATCTTGGAAAGGGTTTGGGGAGATCAGGATTTTGTCATGTTGTTCCTGCTTGTAATTTACTCTATTAAGGGCCAGTGTTGGAGAAGGTGTAATGTTAGGCAGTACTTGGTATGTATTTATGTTCTGATATGTTTCTGGGGGTTTAGGTTTCTTCTTTTTTCCTTTTCTTTCTCTCTATTCCACCCCTCCAGTATGTGGTCAGTGAGAATGGCAACTGGGTGTTCTTGGGTTCTAAATTGAGAGGTGAGTCAAGAATGGAGAGACTGCCCTACCCTCAACATATACGACATAAATAGGTTTGTTTGTCTTTGTTTTAAATGAGTAATGGTTGACAACTGGTAGTAAAGTTATATAGTTGTGGGCTAAGTTTACTAGTTCATTTTGGTTATAATTAGGCCCTATGATGTGTAATGGTATTGAGCATGAATATCATTTTGTTACATATTCTTCATCATGTAATCTGATCACTGTCATCTTTATTTATGTAAGTATATGTTGAGTATTTTGCAAAATGACCAACAAATGCACAATCAATTTCCAAATTATCACACCCCTCCTACATGTTTTGACACTAATGTGTCATCTTCAGGGAGTTAGTAACTTACCAAGTTACACAAGTATGTCAAATGCAGTTGTTGGTAATATAATTTAAAATTATTTCACATAGAACATAACGAAACACATCACACAGCCTGATACACACTCAGAATCAGTACATACCAGGCCAGCAAGACAACAGCATCAACATACAGATTGTACATACAGCCACCACACAGATGGACTTCATTATGACAACAAAATGATTTTAGCCCATTTTATAAATAGGACAATTTTAATATTTTAAATATTTTAAACAATGAGATTTCAAACGCATAAAACCTATTAAAATAATTTTAAATTATATTACCAATTACTGCATTTCACATACTTGTGTAACTTGGCAAGGTACTAACTACAAACTCCCTGAGGATAACACAATAGTGACAAAACATATAGGAGGAGTGTGATAATTTGTCAAATAATCGTGCATTTGCTGGTCAAATTGCACAAAATAATAAAAGCTGCGTGGTACAGGTATTAAAATAAAATATATGTTGAGTATTTTTGGTCTGAGACATTTCTGGTTTGCCCCTTGGAACCCAACATGCCTGGGGATCAACTGCCCAAACATCTAACGGCATAATTAGTAAGTATAAACCCTTTGCATTCCTAGTATTTTACAGATGAACTTTGGGTTCACCGGGATGTGTATTATTTGTACCCCGCCAAATACAAAACTTAAGGCTTAACATTTACCACAAAAGAGTGAAGTACATGGACCTACTGGTATCACACAAACCCTTACTTACTTGGTGTCATGCCACCATGCTTTTCATGGTCCAGAAGAACTCGGCTTGGTGTCTCCCCATTAACCGTGCACACATGATGATAAAGCTGAGCCAATTCATCTGATATTGTGAGCAAATCATTCTGAGCAGTGTCCAGTGATGATCCTGCTTCCCCAGCCAGTTCACCCAATAGTCTTACATCTGTCTGTAGTTCCAAAGTTCTCTGTTCTGCATCTAGCAACTATGAGTAAAAACAAGAAAAGTCATTAAATGGTTATTTGAACAACTGATTTCCAAAATGTATGGGAAATGTTAAACACAGAAAAATTAAACTATATACAAAAAGTACTATTTCAGAATTCTCAAGGAGCATGGCCAACACACAACAAATCAGTGGATCTAAAGCCCTAAAAACCACAGACAAACATCTTTCAAATTGAGATTCCATTTACACCCACGGTTTTTGGAAACAATTTTCTCTCCTGATGTTGGCCACATCACCCCACCTCCCCTTTCTGCCTTGCAGTTTACAATGTTGACTTTGCAGTGGCCAGTAAAACAAACAAATATGAGCACACCTGACAACTCTCAACACTCAAGCAATATCATCAATTTCTTACGTGTAAATATCGGGGGAAAGACTCCCAAACCTGCACAGCACTCCGACCTCTACTGCAAGTTTTAAATTCACAATACTGTAGGATAATATTAAAATAAATCACAGAAAAATCAGGTGGGATGTCACAGGTTGGACTCTACATTTCATATTGGTGGAGAGAACCAAGTACCTTATTCTTGAGATTCGTCACTTCCGTGCGCAACAGAAGAGTTGCATCTGAGAAGTTCAGTCCCTTCTCTAGTTCCTGAAGGTCAGCACGCAACTGCTCTATCTCTCGTGATGCAAGTACAAACCACTGCTGATACTGGGAGACAGCAGAACTTAGTTTGTTAATTCCCTGGTTCTGCAAAGAAAACCAAGTTACTACCAATGATTTTAAAATACAGGGAATTCCAAACTAACTCTAAACTCAGCTGGCAATTATATATTTCACCATACGGAACAATCCAAAACTCAAGAAAACAGCAAGAGATGTCTTAACTCCCAAGTTTCTTCTACGAAGTTTAGTAATTGTTACAATACTAGTACGAGGGGGTGCTGGTAAGTCCTTAGCCCGACCTACTTCCCGATGTCGTAGGATGGAATCGATAGTGTCGTTGGAAACAGGGGTCCATTCATGTGCCGAATTGCAAGTCTTTTCTTGTTACAGAGGCTGAAAGGAAACATGTCAGGCGACGCGCGATTTCAACAACAGCAAGACGCGAGCTGTTATCCCGCCCCCGCAAGGCAAGTAGCCAAAGGAAATTCACGCTATTCTGAGAGAAACATTAGGGGAACATGTACCATTGTATCCCACCATCAAAAACTGGGTGACCCTGTTTAAATGTGGTGATTTTTCCACTTGTGATACGCCTCGTACTGGACGACCCAAAACAGTGCCCACCCCGGAGATTATTGATCATATTGAAGAGTTTATCTTGAAGGACAGCCGGATTTTGACTAAATCAATAGCTCAGCAACGGGAATCTCACGTGAGTGGGTTGGGTCCATCATTCATGAAGATTTGGACATGCGGAAGCTCTCCACAAAGTGGGTCCTGAAATGCCTGAACGCAGATCAAAAACGTCAATGGTGCCAGTCGTCTGAGCAACTTTTGGAATTTTTTCGGCGTGATCCTAATGATTTCCTGTTGTGATTGGTGACAAAACCTGGCCATATCACTATGACCAAGAGACAAAGCAACAATTAATGGAGTGATGGCATAAAAGCTCCCCCCACCCAAAAAAAAAAAAAATCGGGTGCAAAAACCTGCTGGAAAAGTTCTTGCCTTGATTTTTTGGGATCAAGATGGCATCCTCCTCATTGATTATCTTCCAAAGGGCCAAACTATCAACACGGATTATTACTCATCTCTGCTGGTACAACTGAAGGACACTTTGAAGGAAGAACACCAACGGAAGGTCACCAAGGGGGTCTTGTTCTTGCACGACAATGCCCCAGCTCACCAGGCACTTGCAACCCAGAAGAAACTGGCCTACCTGGACTTCCAATGTCTTGATCACCCACCCTATTATTTGGATCTGGCCCCGTCGGACTACCACCTGTTCCCTGGACTGAAAAAACAATTGAAAGGTCACCATTTTTTGTCCGATGTGGAGGTCATTGCTGCCACGGAGACCTGGTTGGACGGACAACCTTCTGAATTTTTTTGAGTGGCTTGCAAGTTAGAGCAATGGACTAAGAAGTGTATTGAGTTTCGTGGGGAGTATGTTGAATAAATCCCAAGTTTGGTCGCTGTAACTTGTTTCCTTCCTGGTCGGGCTAAGGACTTATCAGCACCTCCTTGTACACACATATTCCAAAACTGTCACACTTCTTGAAACTCAGCTAATATGAACATACTCTTTAACTCCTTTAAAAACGTTTTGATGTATTTTCACTTTCTAATGTTATATACCTGAACTATCCTTTCTTTGCTGACTCTAATAACTGAGCAATCCATCAGTTTATTTATATCAACTTTTTAGCACTATTCTCCCATTGCTGATACTACTATTAGATCTGTTTTACCTAATTTCCACCTGTCCACTACAAGGTTAAAGGTAAAGTTGTCTCTGTGTTGAAGCATCAAGACATGGGGGCATGTTAGAGGCAAGTCGTCAGATTCATGATACATCTGTCTTACCCCTAAGATAATTGTTCCCACTTAATTAAAGGCTGGGCAGCCTCCAGACAGACTGAATAATGTTGCAAACAGAAACATCCTTACCCCTGCCCAGATTAGAAACCTACCTGTCCAGTCAACAGCCTAGCCATTACAGTAAACACCCTACTTCAAGATGATTACCCTGTTCTGTACCACACAATGACTTAGTTCCCCACAAACCTATGTTACAAAGAACACACTAACTTGTTTGTTACTCTTATTAATTATGATTACAGTCCAAGGGGCTGAATTTCATGTTCTGTCAAATCATAATTCTGACAGGCATTTACTGCTGAAAATCTCACTGGTATGTCCATTTCTTGGTTGCATTCATTGCAGTGTCTTTGTCTTTTCAGTAACCACCTCTTACTCTTACACGCGACCTGCTGAACTCCATGACAGATGAATAATTTCATCACTGACCAAAGAAATCAAAAGGAAGTGAAGAAACATGTAATATCACATTTTACTCAAGCATGCCTACACCAACAGAATCAAGACAGTGTAACTGGTACAGTGACTAGGTTACAGGCTGGACAATCTGGGATTCAATCTCAGCTGGGACAAGAGGTTTCCCTCTCTTCTCCTACATGATCAGACTGGCTCTGGGGCCCACACTGGATCCTATTAATGGGTACACACGGCTCATTCTCCTGGGCCAGGACCAGAGTGTGTGGCTGACCACTCACCTCCATCTAGCGCCAAGGTTAAAAATATGTGGACCTACACCTCCACTCCCCCTGTAGGCCTTTACGGTTTAGAAAGACATAACCTTACCTGTTAATTACAGCAACACCTATTTCTAAAATCTAATGGAACAAAAGTGAGGATACACACAAAAGAAATATATTTTGGATAAAACATGTATGAAAAAATGACATTACCACAACTCTAAAAAAATGCAACAAAGAAATGCTAGTAAAGTTTAATGCTGGACTTTCTCCTGTGTTTAGCATTCCTACACCCTGGCAGGTGTTTCTAATGCTTGGGTAAAAATCAGACTCATGCTATGTTAACAGGGTGACGTAGGACAAATGTAGAAGTCTGTCCAGAACGTCTGATCAGGTCGCATGGTACAATGCCAAACTCACAAGCATTGCCAAGTGTTTTACATTCTTCAAATTACTCACTTTGAGGCACGTTCACGAAATTGTGAAAGGCAACTAGCTTCATCATGTCTGTCTGTCTGTCTGTCCGTCCGTCCATCCATCTGCATGGAACAACACGGCTCCCATGGGACGGATTTTCATTAAATTTGATATCTAAGTACTTATCGAAAATTTGTCAAGAAAATTCAAGTGTCATTAAAATCTGACAAGACAAACGGGCACTTCAAATGAAAACTTATGTACGTTTATGGTAATATCTTGAAGGATTCTTCTTAGAACTAGAACTGTTTCAAACAAAAGTTGTACAGAAAATCAAAACACACATTTTATGTTCAATAACTTTTCTTTCCCCTGAAACTTGTGCCATTTATGAGATAATGTAGAAAAATCTTGTATAACCGGACATCCCACAGATGACATGAAGCATGTACATTGCAAACTTGACACCTAAGGCTACCAACACACACTCAGAATATGTTATATTTATTGCTTTTTCACTGCAACAATGGTTGTACAAACGCCCCTCAGTGATAAGTTATACGTACACTACCTGTCTTGTTTTTGTCTAAACCGAAAAATGTGACCGCAATGCATTTCTTTAACTCCTTGGGACACAAAGTTTGCACACAACTGCCAAGTGATGAGTGAAGGCTTTAAAGAAAAAAAAAAGAAATGTCCCTAACCCAACCTTGTTATAGGCAGTTGCATTTTCCAGTCGAAGTCAAGCTTCATAAGAAGCAGAATAAGTTACAACAGGGCGACATTATGGTTACAAACTCACTATACAACTGAAGCTTATACATGAACACTGTAACAGCAGAATGAAATGTTCAGTACCACTAATACTGAAGCTAGTGCTTAAAAATAACTTTCAGCCAGTTCTATCCATCTCCCTAAGATCCACTCATGTTAACAAATTATTTCTTTTAGTCTTACATATAAATGTTTTTAAAAAGGCTTCCTCAAACAATAAATTGTACCCAGATGCAGTCAACAAGAGACCAGGGCTCAAAACCATTACTACTACATGGATGCAGCAGCTGAGGAGACTGGAATTCATGTGTCCAATAAAAATTTTACATCAAAATTTTACTACTGTTCATTTAGATGCAATCACAGTCTTCTAAGAAAATTTAATACCCTACAATACACAACTCACAATTCAGAACCAATATGCATTTAGCACATACTTCAGTACTGTGCGGTTTTGTCAAAGATTACAAAAAGGTCAATACGGACATTCTTAATTCACAACATTACTAATGTTTATCTTCTATTCAATTATTAGCATTAATCAAACCTCGTTATGATCTTCAAACTCCCGGTCTGCTTCCCGACACAAATGTTGCAACGAGTCAACATGAGCAGCCAACTGAACTAAACGCGCCATGAACGCTTGTAGCTCTACCTGGCTGCGTTCAACAACTGCTTGAGATTCCCGAAGGTTCTGAGTCAAGAGCAGTTTCTCACTTTCTGCCTGGAAGCAAAACATACATCCTGAATTAATATTCAAATTAAATGAAACACAAACAAGCATCACTTCTTGCTGCTTGTCAGGGAATGTAGTCCCTACATTGAGCCACCTGAATCCAGTATACATCCTCACAGCCTATTCTGAAATATAAATTTTCATACACTCTCCATATCTCTGACTGTAACTCCAAGTGGTATCTTCCATTTATGCTTTCTATCTATACTTTTACAAACATTGCTCACCTCTACTTCACATGCCAGATGCCCTGCCCATCATGTCCTTGATATATTAGCCTTCAAATATCTGGTTGAGTAGAAATTACAGTGCTCCTAACTATGCAATTTTAACCAGCAAAACAACAGAAACTTTCATACATTTTCTCTGCTTTTAAGTATCATGAGGAAAAACTTAAAAGTTAGTTACATTATTTCTGCATGCAGTTTATAGTACATCAAAACCTGTCAGCACATAGAAAATTCCTCTACTCTCTTCTCCGTGGAAAAATATTTTACTTTTAAGAATTAATGATATACAGAGTGTCACAGGAGGAATGGACCAAACTTCGGGAGAGTGTTCCTTATGTTCACTATACCGATATAACCCAAAACACCTATATCCAAAGTTGAACGGTTACGGAGATAATGGCCAGAGAAAAGTGTGGGCTTCTGGGGTGTCCATGTACTGT
>JGI20166J26741_12083362_pt1 | contig 18708 bp, 10 predicted proteins | sample TergutCu122P5_FD_26741 | JGI IMG/M metagenome (IMG submission 26741)
TGAAAATAGCACCGAATCTAGAACTTCCAACTAATACACCACTGTTGGGCACCGCCGAGCACCGAACGCATTGCACCAAGTACACACCAGAGTCCACAGCCTGACTTGCTTCACCCAGAACATTATTACTGATAGAGGTTATATCCATACTACTGCAGTCAAACTTTATTTACTTCACTTTTGTATAATACCTGCTTCACTCAGAACATCGTCACTTATACAGGTTATATCTGTACCACTGCATTCAACTGTATTTAAATTACAGTAATTGTATGATAATATACAATTCATGTGAACCAGATCTCGTCACCAATAACAGGCGCCTTGCTTATTGCATAGTTTTACTTAATAACAGAAAGTAGTACAACCTGACGATGGCCGATAGAGGCCGAAATATGTAGTTGTAAAGTGCTATGCGATTCACCCTCTCAAAGCCAATAAATATAGTTGCGTTTTGACTGCACTTTTTGCTATTTTGTAATGATGTCAACGTTATGCTTAGCCCATAAATTTTGCATTGATTACTTCCTGTTATATATTTTACATACTTTTAGAGTTCAATAATATTTCTTGACTCATAACACTCCCCAGTCCTATATACAACAAAACAGCAATTTCACATCATTGGAAAAAATTTCCCTCTCATAATAAACACCAAATCGGTAGAGCCCTACAAAATTAAAATATCTATTTCCTCTTCTATAAATGTAAAAAACGTATAGATTAATGTCTTTTATGAACTAAATTAACACACTAAAAATTATAAATCAAGTGTCCAAAACCCTGAAGAAAATCACAAGTTTACAAACATCTACTCGAATCTTACAGATCTGGATATTCAGTGAGTCCTATTGTTATATTTTAGGTGAGCCCTGCTTTTACATACAGCGACAGTGTACAGCCCATCACGTTGTACTGCGACCCAGCGCCCTTAGGATACTATGGTAATGTTACTGGATGGGGATACACTTCAGTAAGTCATTTCATTTATTACTGTTTAGCGTAGAAACTAATATTCGAATACAGCACCACGAACCTTTCTAAATTAACATTCACCCAACCTCACAACATTACTTCTAATAAAGTAGTGTTCAATATCAAAATGTACATTAAGCTTGGTGTCACTTCATCAGAGAAGTACTTGCAATGAGGATATCTGGTATAGGGTGATTAGAATATTTGTGTTTAAGAGGCAGAATAAATAGACGGCTGTAAAAATATGATACAACCTCTTAAACTGTCTTTTGCCACAACAATACCTGCAGTGATCAACACTGGCTTGGAAAAGCTGTCTTTGTATAAAAGCTGACGATGAAAAGGAATGGCCGAAATACGTCACAATGGACTAAATAAAGTATGGTTCTTACTTCAGTTATCCTGGGAAGTTGTTCTGTACCAACCGTAAATACTATTTTGACATTCCACAATAATTATATCTTGCATCAGGGCAATAATTCTTATCAAAGGTTTGTCCATTATAGGCAGAGCTTTGTTATTTACGAGGTCAGTAAACAGAACAGACATCACAGTACACATACTTCAATGTGTCACTGTTATGGACCAGGGCAGTTTGCAACATTTTCGCCCATGTTCCACTTCATCACCACTATCACACACAAGACTGCATCTCACAAGAAGTCTTGTTTTAATTAAGAGTCGCTTCTATGTTGAAGCACTGGGACATTTGCATGTATATCGGATATCAACAGTCTGTGTTTTGGTATCTGATGGAGGAGAGAGTGGGGTTTAGGTTTATCTCTTTATTATAATTTTAAGGGCCTCATATGCGCAATATAAATGGGAAATACTATGGCGTATTTGGGCGAGGCATTGCATTTCAAGCCGAAATGTCGTGAGTTCGAATCCCGATGGCATTACTGGAAATATTCATTGACAAATTTTTTCCGGCCGCACTGTGGCCCTGGGGTCGACACAGCCTCTGAAATAAATAAGTGCCAGGGATGTCTCCTTGGGGATAAAGGCGACTATGTATAGGGCTGCCATGTTTATCATCTTCATGTGCCAGTTGTGTGAAAATCTGAGAGACTCAAACTCCTGGATTACTCAGATTCTGTCCAGGCTTGTAATGGGATACCAAACGTAATCCACACCCAGAGAAGTACTAGCATTAATTACTCAATGTGTACCCTGCTTCTTTCCTCCCAGAAATTTCTCTCTCGTCAGTTTTTATGTCTGTGAACCAAAATGTTGCCAGCTTTTATTGTTTTTGCCACGTTACAAAATGGCTTACTGTAAGGGTTTTAGACGTTTGCAGGAAATGGCTGCAATTATTATAAGAGGCGTTTTTTTATTTTTTCAGGAAGGAGGCGCTAAGAGTACCACTTTGCGTCAGGTGACTGGATATATCATAGCAGATTCCAATTGCCCCCAGGTCACTTTCATTGAGCGCTTGATATGTGCTGTAGTTATTTATGGGGACGAAGGTCCATGCCTGGTAAGAATGCCATGATAAGAATAAATATTTATATGTGAACAATTCGCATTTGCTATAAACACAAAAGAACTAATTTTATCATAACTGTGAAGATTGAAATATTATCTGTCCAATATCGAGTTAAAAACGACAATCCTGTCCGCTGTACCAATAAAAATTTCGAGTTCAAATCGAAGTGTTGATTTACAACGTATTACTCAGGTTCATCCTAATTTCTTTCTTGTCATCTAATGGTTGCTTTTGAAATTAAATAAACAGAGATTTTCCCGAAAATTATTTGAAACCAGTCTGTTGTTTTTTACGATAATAATTTGGACTGCAAGTCTTATCGTTAATTTTCAGCAACAGTCCATTGATATTTACTGCTTTAAACTAATTCTAAAATCAATATAAATGCATGTTTTCAGTGTCTGACAAACAGTTGCTTAACAAAACTCTTACTGTTTTGGACCTCCTCGGCTATCTTTCATTCAGGATTTTTGTTGTCGTTGTTGCTGTTTTTGTTATTCCCGTTGTTGTTGTTATTGTTGCAATATTTCATATTTAAGAGTCACATACGTCTGTAAACAATATATACGAAATTAAGCAATTTTACATCGTTAAAAATGAGGCCAAATTCATAGAGATTTTAAAATCCCCTTCAAAGATCCCACGAAGAAACCTATATCAATAAACATATTCTAACAAAATTTGCAGTACCCAACATGCAGTACAGTTGTGACATGTCTGCTATGTTAATGTTCCTGTTATACTTAGTTATTTCTATCAATAAAACTGGCGGTCACTTTGCTTCATGCAGACAGACAGAACAAGGTTAACAGTCGCTTTGTGGTGACAGCTGTGTCAGTTGACATTTCACAGAACACACTGTCATTTTCATGCACCATGACCTTAGCAAGGATTTTGGAGTAGATTGTAATTTATCAATAAAATTGGCGGTCACTTTACTTCATGCAGACAGACAGCACAAGGCTAACAGTCGCTTTCTGGTGACAGCTGTGTCAGTTGACATTTCACGGAACACACTGTCATTTTCATGCATCATGACCTTAGCAAGGGTTTTGGAATCGATTGTGAAAATGTTTTGCTTCAAATTAACTTACAATTTTAACGTATCGTTTAATTAAATTCATATTGCAGTACATTATAATTGCCTCAACCAAATCCCACACATTAACAGACACAAATGTACTATGGTTTCGTGTGACATTTTTTTGCCGCAGTTAAGCCCTTCAGTCTATTCTGATTTTCAATTCCTTGTGACTTATCAAAGCACAAATTTTGTTATGTATTTTACTGCACGTACTTTTCATTTTAGGGTGATACCGGTGCTCCTTTGGTTGTCGATAACAGACTGGTTGGTATGTACTCTTGGGGAGGGGGATGTGGCACTGGTAGCCCACACCTTTACACAAAGGTGTCTGCTGTGTGCGACTGGATAATAATCAAAGCTGGTCTCTACAAAATCTCTTATGTTGTCGACTGTATCAAAACAATCTCTGGACTCCAAACAATGCCACGTACATACATCGCAACCTATCCAAATAATTAAATATATAATACATGGCATAAAGACTGTAAAGTTAAAAGAATACAAATAAAACCAATCACATGCACAGACTGTCAGACATTATATCCCAAAATCCATAAACCTTGTCGACTAAAATATATTTGTGTGTTTGTGAATGTCCACATGAAATACATCAACCACCAGTTACAACTACTGTACAAGCATAGGGATTAATTTTTGCATTAATTGTGCATTATTTTTGCTTATGATTGCTAAGGGCCGTAATTTGTATTCCATACATTTTCGTGTGTTTCTGATTGCACCCTACAACTTAAGACACGCCTCCAAGCTGACGTAATCATCACGAGGTAAGTGGTCGTGTGACATGTCTGGAACCTCCCAGACACCAGCTCGCCAGCGGGCATATCCAGTATGATAAAGTTAGCGTCTTTGTCCTAAGCTTACGCGGGCTAGGTAGCGTCCTCAAGCAGTCAGTCCTCTCGGAGCGGCTCCACGTCCACGACGTTTAACTGCGTGTGCTGTTCAGTGGGAGTGCATTATAAAGCACCACAGTGTAACAAACAGCACCACTGTGTAACAAACAGCACCACAGTGCAACAGACAGCACCACAGTGCAACACAAAACAGCACCACAGTGCAACACAATGCACCACAGTAAAACAAACAGCACCACTGTGTAACAAACAGCACCACAGTGCAACAGTCAGCATCACAGTGTAACCTTTAGCACCACAGTGCAATAGTTTTCTTTCGGAAGTTCAGTGTACTTCAATTAAACATTACGCTCTACATTTGTAGACACGAATACAATAAAGTGCACCAACAGGTCACTATTCATGTAAACTAAATATATTGTGATACCACGTATTAGAAGTGTTTAATAAGGTATTTAAGGACAGGAGAGGATACTCTCGTTTGAAAGAGAAAGCTCTAGATCGCACTATGCGGAGGAATTGTTTTGGAGGAGGCTTTGGACCTGTCTTCAGACAGAATACTGAATGATGACGATGACATCATCACACCCTGTATCAAGAGTCCATTCTTTCTTTATATGTTTATATCATATCTCAGGACTTCATTAGCTGTCATTACGATATTAACCTTGCACTCTTCCATCAATAATTTAATTTCCCATTTCCATTTACTTTCTCTTGGACTAATAGTTCGTGTGAATGAAACTCCATTCATTCTTCAGTCCTTAAGAGAGATAATGAAATTCTAATAAGTGATTCGCCTAATAATAATATACATCCTCAGGGAGATCGTAGAGGCAAGCACGCCCCTTTACTTTAATTATTCTAACATATCCCTGATGATGGCTACAAATATTAACCGGACCGAGACGGAGAAGAAGTAACATACATTTTTACCGACAGATGTGCAATTAGTTGGAAATACATAAAGTTGAACTATTTCCTTCTTCTTACAGTAAATGAAGTTGTACATGATCGATAATTAGTGACGAAATTTTAGAAAGTGGGCGTCTACAGTGCGACATTTGAGGTTCTGACAGAGCACCTGCACCTTACGCGGTCTGTAAAAAGTACAGCTGTATCTAATGTGCCTGGAGGCTTTGTGGAGAACAGGGAGACATAATGAAAACAATGGCTGTAACATACGTGCATGATATGATGAATGAAATATAAATCATTGAAAACAAAACAAGTGAACGTGGAATGTCGTAAATAGTACAAAATGGTTGCAAGTAGGAAGTACGAAAGGAAGGACAAATTTGAGTGCCTCCATAGTATCGTTCCTAAGTCACGAGCAGAAGGGTCCTTTATTGACGGGTCTGTGTAGCTGAGCGTAAAGATTTCCACAAAGCAAGAAGGTTCCAAAAAATAATTGTTGTGCTAAACTGCAAGCATACACCTTGAGCTAATATCTGACGATGCCTGATAAATTCAGAACCGAATGTCTGTGCTGGCAGAAATAAATCCCAGGTATATTTATTGTTCTTTTATCATTACTGAGCTACACTAGTCGACAATATGGGCTGGGAGAGCGTAGTCAAAATAGCTCAGTCGGTACAGTTACTGTCTACAGGCTGGTCCGTCCGGGGATCGAATCCCGGTAGGGGCAAAGTTTTCATAAATCGTACACTGGAACTGGGGTCAAACCATCTTTTTCTACAATGTGTAACGGGTCCCTTTCTCGGAAGGAAAGTGGTCTATGTGTGGCATAGACCCCGCGTCGAAGTCTTAGGTTACAGAAAGGGCAGAGATATACCTTTACTCCTCCTCTGGGACCTCAAAGCCTGTTGGAGGGTGAATTTTACATTCTTGTCCTCTTACTAGCAGAAAATACATGTACTGCTGTTGTATTGTTACTGAGCTACACCACCTCACAATACGCTTAGATATATATCTTGCTGTTGAATTGTTATTGGTCCACAAATTATTTGTCGATCTCAGATGAATTTTCGTGGAAGCTGATTCGTTCCTGTCCGGTTGGCTGACTACTTCGTATTGAATTGAGTGACTGTTGTAATTGGGTAGACGTAAATCGGTAAGTTGGTACAGCAGCAAAACAAAACGTTTCACATAGCAACAACAAACTATATTGGATCTTCTGAAGGTCACTCAGGAGGACTCCGGAATTTTCTCACACCATATTTACGCTTGAAACGCAATAAATTGCTATCTAACTTTCTTGTGATAAAGTGTGAAAATTTAACCATGATTCAACACATTAACAATCAGCAGTCACGCCATTTGTCCACTTGACTCTGAATTTAAATACACCGTTCTTAATATTTCAGATCAGAATGTGCTCTGTTTCTCTTATCTTTTCAAATTAATCTTCTATCTTGGGAGCTTTACGTTTAATAAATTCATTTGTTTCATAAAGTTTGTACATCTCTTCATTTATCTTCAATACTTTAAGGTCTGAACCAGTGAACCTAAAATTGGTAATAACAATGATTATGATAGCTTAATTATTCTACGTTCTGAAAGCTCTGGGGATCGATTCTTGTAACTAATAAAATTTTTGCCTTCTCCAAAATTTCAGACCGACATTCTGGCCCATCCAGCCTCCTACTCTGTGGGCACAGTGTCGACTTTCCCTAGGGTACAACGGAAATGGCGTGAAACTGACAATTCACTTCCATCTAATGCCGACATTGTGAATGTGTGGAGCAATACCGCCACTCCCCCATATGCCTTCACGGTGTGTAGAAAGACAAAATGTACCTTACTACTGTTGTCTCTTTAACGGTCTTCGCAGTAGCAAATAAGATATGGGTATCTACCTAAGCGGCGGCCGTGAAAGCTCAGTCGGTACGGCGACTCGCTACGGACCACCAGTCCACGTTCTCACGTGTTCCTGCGTTTACGCAATGTAAGAATATTACCGGGTAGGACGAAGTACAGTGCGGTAACATTTTAAGTGGGAGACGCCTTCCTGAACAACCCGCACGTTTCGAAATTATTTTTTCTATAGTAATAATTGTAAAGTAGAAGGGAATCTTTCTCCATGCTCATAAATCTGCAAACGCTGTAACGTAATTTTACTTTATGCGCATACATTTTAAAGACAATACAAATAAATATTAAGGATTTTTTAACGAAGTAGTTAATTTATGACGTGAACTGCGTAAAAAGAAATGAAACACTGTATTCCAAAGACATCAAGGAAACAGAAGACACAACAGACTCTAATTAGACAGATCTAACCATCCATTGGCGCGAACACATTAGAAGGTTTATGCTGTATGCAGGGTGCTTCGTGAATTGTGGACTTTACCATAGGATATAGGTCATATTGTTGATGGTTATGGTTAGCTTTTATGTAGTTAAATTTAAAATCCAAATTTGTGACGTAACGTGTTTGTTGATTATTTTAATCCACAATATTTTCAATAACACTTATATTTCTTTCTAAGTTGGAAGCGGTTACCACCTTGTAACCCTCCAAAACCGGACATGTTTATATGAACGTTTAGTCACAGAAACCAAAGAAATCAACTCCTACAGTAAATTCCATACATCATTAATCATCCACTATACATAAACACAAAATATTCATTGTTACTTTATTGGGAATTATAATATAACATTTTATAATGTAAGTACAACACGGGTGTTGGGAAACTTTGCTACACCGAAGACAGATGGCCTGAATGCGTCCTTTTCAAGACATGTACCGCCGGAAGGGGTTGGAAAGCGATTGGGGATAGTCTTCTAAAAATCTGCTACCTGAGTAAGGACGATCATAATCGGAAAATTAGTACTAGGAAACAAAGAACGTATGTTGGAAAATATTCCTTCGTAAATAGGACCATTAAAAGTTGGAAACAATTACCTGCACGCCTACTAGCGTCTTTCCTCTGTAAAATGAAAAAACTTTTAGAGAGATTGTTAAGAATGTAGTTACAAGCAAGTGTATTCAAGTTGGGATTGAGTGTAAGTAAGTGAAGTGACGTGATGTGAAATGACGTAATTTATGTGAAGTAATTTTATTTTAAAATGAAGTGAAATGCATTGAAGTGAAATGAGTTACGGTGAAGTTCTTGGGGATAAAATTGTCATGTACATTAGGGTGACTTTACACTGAGGGTTCTTGATTGTATTGTGACTATTTCATTGGGTGTAACTTGTATGTGTTTGTTTTAACTTTAATGCAATGCATGGGTTTGTGTATCTGTGGGATTTGTAAGGTGTGGGTTTTTTGGTAATTTGTGTACTTTTATTACTATGTTTTGTATTGTTAGTACTGTGTTTTTTGTTTTGTTTATTTTATGTATATTTATATCTATATGTTTTGTCTGTACTAGTGAAAAAGCCAACTACCACCGAGTGACAACTCATTTGCAGTTAGTAATAATAATAATAAAAAAAATAATATCATAAACATGAATATTCTGCTGTCTAGAGGGGCAGTGTTCTTACTCTGTGAGAGCTGGCTCCACTTACTCCAATACTAGTGGAACTATTCATAGTGCTACAAACATAATCCGTCATGGAAGTTACAATAGCAACACCAAGGACTATGACGTCTCTCGTGTGCAGGTCTCTATTAAATTCAATGTACCAATATACAATGGAATGTGTATTACGTACTGCTGTGATAACCAGCTTTATCTCTCGCTACTCCGCTGTAAAATGCAGTTCTTCTAAACCTTACTTTAGAATGTCATTACATGTCACACATTCTGAGCACAGAATCAAATATTTTGGTTTACAATTTCTTCGAATATCAACTAAATATTTTATCTTTATAAAACGCAATGTCTTCGTGTGATATGGTACTTGAAATGTACTCCTATTCTAAGGGTACATTGTCGCCTTTCCTAAGTGTACAATGGCGAGGGCGTGAAACTGACCACTCACTACGAGCTGGTGGACTAGTACCGCCACAAAATCTAATTAGAAATTGCTATCTACCTACTAGTTTGAATCCATTGGAAATTTTTTGATTCGCATACTTTTTTTTGTAAATTTCCCGCTGAATTTTTAACTTTTAATTTTTTAACATGTAAAAGAACAAAATTCAAATTCGAAATGTAATTTATTTTATCACAGTAGTATCTGTGCAAACAATGGCATGGAGAATTTCTAACTACTTTCAACCCAAAGGGAGTGAATTTAATTTGCCAATTTGTTATGTATATCAAGAAAGCAGTTATTCTCGCGTCTATATTGGGCAACATAAGATGATTTGTATTCATTTAGACAGTCTTTACACTATAACTCTTTGATGGTGAATTGTGTAAAACTCCCACAGATAATATTCGTAATAAAATACAATCTGCCGCTAAAAACAAAGGTCAATTGTTTCGTTCGTTTTAAGCTCAACAAGATAAGACTCAAGATACATAGGTAGACTCTGCCAGTAGCTCATTAGTGCCAAGCGTCCAGTTTCACATCAGTCATGTACTTCCTGGTGTTGCTTTTAGCTCTGCTCGCCTGTGCAGCAGGTAAGTGTTACAGCTACAGTAACGTAATATTAGACGGTCCGGACATACAGGATCGATATATGTATTTATGGACTGAATAATGTAGAGCAGAGTGCTGAGAAAGCTTACATTCTCATATAGTCAAAAAATTCACCCCCACCCCCCAATTTTGTGGAACAAAAATATTTATTACGGGGTTCACTAAAACAATCCAATTTACCCAATACTGAGACACACCAATCTATTTAAATTCCTCCCTTTAGAACTTGAAGTGTTCCATCCCGAAGTGTTTGTACAATAAAAGGAGGTGAAGGTCAGTCAAACACAACAGTAGTAATGTTACACGTATAATGTGATATTAGGGCTACATGTTTCGATTATACTGAATCATCTTCAGGCCGTCGTGTTTTAGATCCATACAAAGGATGCACTACGCATTGTGGGATCCCCAACGCTTACAATAACAGAAGAAAATTACAAAAATCAGTAAAAGCTACAGAATGTGTGTGTGTGTGGGACTATTTAGGTAAAGTGGATCACAAAATATAGTATAGTACCGTAATAGAACACAAAATATAGAACCATAGAAAGGAAGAGTGGGAGCGGTACGACGTTGGTGTGTATACAAGGGGGTGAGGGAAGGGGAGTGGGTACAGGTACCGAATTACAACGTGTGCGTGTCTCGTCGCTGTTGGGGAGATCTGCTGTCTGTGCTGTAGAGGGTTGGGTTGGTGACTGCGGTGGTGGGGTGGAAAATATCTTCTTCTTCTTATTGGCTTGATGAAAGCTGGTGTGTCGTGCTGGTTGGGCGCTTGATTTGGGACTTTGTGTCGGTCTGTAAACGACAAGGTAATGGTTTTTTTTGTGAGAGAAGACGAGGTAAGTGTCGTGTGTGGCCATGGGATATCGTTAAAATGTATGTTGTTCTACTTACGGAATTACGTTAGCGTAGAAAACTCCAGGATCTACGATATCCTACGTAACCACAACATCGCAAGCTACTTCCGCAATGTGGACGATATTCTGATTATATACGATGAGAGCACAACGAATATAGAGGACCTTCTCCACTGCTTCAACAACCTCACTCCAATATTAAAATTTACCCTAGAGAAAGAAATGGAACGCAAAATTAACTTCCTCGACCTAATCATCCACAGAGAGCATAACAAATTCTCTATAGACATTTACAGGAAGCCGACCTTCACGGACACCATCATTCCGAACGACTCATGCCACCATGAGGAAAATAAGCTAGCCGCAGTACGCTTCCTGTACAATAGATTGGAAAACTACCACCAACCCCCTGACGGAAGACATAATGAAGATAACCTGATACAACAAATTCTGCAAAACAACGGGTACAACACATCCGCCCCCCCCCACCCACACGCAACTCCAACAAACACGAACCACCTCAGAAAAACCACACTGGGCCAGATTCCCCTACTGCGGCAGAGAAACAAGTCCCATTAATAAAGCCTTCAAGAACACCAAGATCAAGGCCACTTACTTTACCAAAAACATATTAAAGAAACTACTGATGTGGAACCACCACCTACCACCAAAAAAAGTAAATACGAGAAATCTGGAATATACCAAATTACCTGCCCCAACGGCAACATGAATTACACAGGGCAGACGGGAAGGTCATTCAACATCCGCTTCCGAGAACACCTGCGCGACTTCAAAAATGGATATGGCAAATCCAGATTCGCCCAACACCTGTTAGAGAACAGACACGCCCTCGGCCCTATGAATGACATCATGGACACTCTATACTTCACCAAAAAAGGAAGACTGATGGACGCGGTAGAGAGTTTCTACATATTCCGCGAAACCAAGCTAAACAGTCAAATAAACGACAAACTTACAGTTAAACACAACATAATTTTCGAGACCGTAGTACGAGAAGACCCCCACAGAAGGATATATGACACTTGCAGCAGGGAACAGCAGATCCCATCACAGTTTGACCTGAGTGCTACGTGAATACACAACACAGCTCTCTCCATCCCATCCACGGAGGACAAGCTCCCCAGCCTCGGCACACTTCCGGCCTTCACACGCCCGGCTACAAAACTCCGCTCCCTCCCCAAAGGGAAATCGGCAACTCATCCATTGGATTTTCTACGCCAACTGAATTCCGTAAGTAGAACAACATACATTTTAACGATATCCAATGGTCACACACGACACTTACCTCGTCTTCTGTCACAAAGAAAACAATTACCTTGTCGTTTACAGATCGACACAAAGTCCCAAATGAACCGCCCAACTAGCAAGACACACCAGCTTTCATCAAGCCAATAAGAAGAAGATATTTTCCACCCCACCACCGCAGTCACCAACCCAAAACTCTACACCATAGAGAGCAGAACTTCCTCACCAACAGCGACGAGTCACGGACACGTTGTAATTCGATACCTGTACCCACTCCCCTTCCCTCACCCCCCTTGTATACACACCAACGTCCTACCGCTACCACTATTCCTTTCTATGGTTCTATAATTTGTGTTCTACTGCGGTACTATACTATATTTTGTGATCCACTTAACCAAAAAGTCCCACACACACATATTCTGTATTGCTTACTTTTTTTTGTAATTTGCCTCTCTTATTGTAAGCGTTGGGGTTCCCACAATGCGTAGTGCATTCTTTTGTATGGATCTAAAACACGAGGACCTGAAGATGATTCAGTAGAATCGAAACATATAGCCCTAGTATCACATTATATGTTTAACATTACTACTGTTGTGTTTGACTGACCTTCCCTTACTTTTAAATTCCTCCCGCTCGAATTTAATGGCCCTTTCAATATTATCCTTCCACCTTCTTCTGTTTCTTTTAAGCGTAATCCTTTCTTTAAGTTTCTCCAGCAAAACCATATATTTATGAGAAGAGACACGATTATATTTCCTTAAATAAGGTAATTAGATACAGTACTAATGGGATTAGAGATAACTAACTGCATGAATCATACATTTTTTAAGAAAATCAGAGCCACTCAGTTCTGTCAAAACATACCCTTCCGTTTTTGATAAAGGAATATTCCAGTATCCTGCTCACAACAGCAAATCACTGATCGCCATGTTGAGCCACAAGAACACAGTTCACAGCATCAAAACAAAAGCGATCTTCTAGAAAGAAATGTGACTAAGGCGAAAACTGTTAAATAATAGTAGTTAATAACGACATTACAAGTATAAAGTTCAATGATGTATCAACAGACCAATTGCAAACTGATATAAGCAGAATATTTTCATTTTTCTTATGGTAGTTCTTAATTCAGTGTGTGCTGAAAACGGTGCAAGAAAACTGAAAATACACGTACGTTAAAACATAAAAAATTATTAATCTCTTTATATGTTTTTGTATATAATCTAAATTATGGAGTTTATAATGATAATATTTGTTAATACTTCAGGCGTTCCTCTCAGCAACACCAAGCCGATGCCAAACGGACGCATTGTTGGTGGGACCGAAACAGATATTACCAGTCACCCCTACCAGGTAAGGCCATTTTGTTGCTGTTCAGTTTGACGATATTTTGAAGTATTTGAACAACAGAGACGAGCCTGTGTTTGTAATGACAAAATCGTAGTCGTCGAAGCATACTAAAAAGCCGACAGAAGAACAAGACTCTGGCTGTGTGTAGCAGCGAGGGTATCATTGACTGAACAGAAGAGAACTGGTGATTCTGTAGTGTTATATGTTGCTTCATCAACTGCTTCGCAGTTTCATTTAACGGCAAACAACTGAACTACATCGATTTCATGAAGAAGGAAAAATCAGCTAACTGAAAAGTCGTTCTTTGCTTGTCAGGTTAAACACGTGGATAAATAACGACGATCTTAATAAAATTATTCTCTAAAATTACAATTTAAATACAGCAGAAATACAAGGGAGTGAAAAACTGGTGTGAAAATATTTATGTAAAATTAGCACATATATTTTATCCACACGTAAGGGATTACCCTAAAGATACTATATATATTGTTTTTTTGGTCACGGTGGACCACAATTCTGCCCCCCCCCCAATCACTAGAAAGCACCAACATCGAATTTTTTTCCCCAGGTATAAAAGGCATTATTATTTATGGAGTGAAACTACAGAAAATAGGCAAAATTTTGTACTAAATTTCGGATTCGGCTTTTCAAAATTCAAAGCGACATATTTGTTCTAAACTAATAGAAATGCCATAGGTAAATTAAGGGATAGGGTAAGAAACAAACATTGGCATGTGTATCTAATGGAATAATAAGAGCAATAATTGATATAGATAACAAAATTAAACTGTCCTGTTCAACCAATTCTTGTCTTTCTAATTCACCAACCTTCAGCAATTGCTCCATAAAGACTGATAATCAGACGCACGATGGCATAAAATTTACACTAAATTAATCCCGTTAATAGACGTCATTTGTTTTGAAGAAGTTTGTAGAGCACCCTCTATATTTGTAATCACTGATCTGATGAAGATGTTAAATAAATGCAGTCGTTCAACACATTTCTGTTCAATGATAATGCATTACTGAATTTCAGGTCGCAGTGCTTTTTTCGGACTTTTACCTATGCGGTGGCTCCATCATCAGTGCGAACTGGGTGCTGACAGATGCAGCCTGCGTTTCCTGGTAGGTTGGTTCCGCACAAAGTTACTTGAAAATGTCGTCGTCATCAAACATCATATCACTCGGACTTATTACGTGTTGTAAATATAAAATCACAATTTGATATTTATTTTACATTCGTAAAACACAACTGAATATAAGAAGCTGTATATGCTCTAAATGAAACCGAGAGATTCAAATATTCCGGTCCATTGGAAAATGTCAGTTTCACATTCACGAGGCACAGCTGTTTAAATGTTGGGGAAGTTTGATAGAATTAAGTTCAAAATATTTTGTATCTCCACCCTCCCCCAAAATTAACAAGGAACACCACAGACAATGTATGTATAAAGTAAAATTCAGACCCCTTTGTTTAACAATTGTTGCGTATAAATGTAATAAGTACTAAATATCCTTAGCGTTTCTTGTATCCTAAGGTTTACGGTATGCAAAGCACATGCACTGTACTTCATTGTCATCTGTGGCCTTCCGAATCTACAGTATTATTCCACACTATCTCATAAACGGCACTATTTTCGGAAAAAAAAAATTATTCAACCTCAAATGTGTGTTTTGATTTCTATGCAAAATTTGGGCGAAGCATTTCTCGTTTTAAGAGCAAATTAATAAGATATTATCATAAATTTGCATACAGTTTTATAAATATTGCCAGTTATACTTGTCACAATTTACTGAAACATGCATTTTCTGGCGAGATTTTTAAAAAAATGCAAAAAAAAAAACTCTCAAATATGAAATTCACTGAAAATCCGTCAAATGTTAACCATTGAGTACAGCCTTTCTTTAAAAGCAAAAAATCCCCCATTCAATCAGCATTCTATCCTAATTTCGCCCGACGAAAAATCTCACTCCTGTGTTCACAATTCAGTCGCTTCCCCCATTCTGAGACACACGAATCCTTGTCACATCCTCCTTCATATTTCTTTCGGATCTATTCCACTATTATTCCAAAGCCACGAAATGTCTTACGTGACCTGCTATTCTGGCCAGAATTTTCAATGTGCACCTCAACCCTGATATATGTATCACAAGTGTGGCACATTTCGGCCTACTTTGTTTTGCCCTCTAATAATTAGACAAGTGTACATATTATGATGCTTTTTCGTGTAATTTTCTCTAGTTTCCCGTTATATCCTCAAATTTACGGCCTACTATTTTCTTCAGGCGCCCCAAATTCTGTGACACCCGTACTGTGCAGGATGTAGTTTCACATAAATGTATATCAAACGTAATATTAGAAAAATTTCACACACACACAGCCGTATGCAGGGTGATTGGTGAATTGTGGATATTACTGTAGGATATGAGCTTATTCTCAGATGTTAAGGTTACCTAATTTTCTGTTTTATTATTGTTGATACATTACTGTGAATGGGCCGTCAGAAAACATGGGGATTCCGAAAAAACTTTAAGGAGATGTCATTGTGAACTAAAAGCAATTTCTTTTATGAAGTTCAATTTAGTCTTCAAATTTATCACGTAATATGGTTTAACATGATTTTAATTCATTATCTTTTCAATAAACCTTACCGTTCTTTCTAAGTTTGAACCGGCTACCACATCGTAACCGTCCAAAACCGGGCACGTTTATGTGAATGTTTGATCACAGAAACTTAAGAAATCATCTCCTACAGTAAATTTCACACATCAATAATCACACTGTGTGTATTCATATGCAAAAATTTCATTGCTAAACTTCCTATGCAATCTAAAATACAATATTCAATTATCTGTATGAATAACACGAACATCAATATGTTGCTGTCTGCAGGTTTAGTCTTAGCTCTATCACTGTGAGGTCTGGCTCCACTTACTCCAATTCTAGTGGAACAATTCATAATGCTACAAGCGTGCTCATAGACGATAAGTACGAAAATAATACCGAGGCTTATGGCGTTGCACTTCTAGAGGTATATATTTCCTAAAATGCATCCATATACAATGAAATGTGTGACTATACATTAATTACAACTTAATGCACTGATATTATTTATTCATACCAACAACCTTCCCCCCTTCAGGCAGTCCTCACTCTAGCTGCGTATGGACAGGCCACCAGGACTCTTATAGAGAGTGACGGTACCATATGCTGCTTGTATGCAACTATGTCCTCCTGAAGATGAACACTTGATGCTCGAAACATGTAGAGGAGAATAGTATTTTATGGATAAATAATATCAGTGCAACAAGTTGGTAATTAATGTACAGTCAATTCATGATGCACGGTCAGAATAACATTAAGTTAATGAAATGTGTGTTACATCCTTGATAACCAGCTTTATCTCACGCTCCTTCTCTGTAAAATGCATTTCTTCTAATCCTTGCTTGTAATGTCATTACATGTCACACATTCTGAACACAGAATCAAACTTTTAACTCTATAATTTCTTCGAATATTACCTAAGTATTATATCTGAATAAAACTTAATGTCTACATAGATATAAACGTGGCGGACAATGTGACACAATTTACTGAATGTTCCTTCATGAATATTCGCAGAAAACTGCAAATAATCAAAATCCTCTATTTAAAAGTAGCTAAATGTTCGTTCATATAGCATGTGAAGGAAAAGTCGTTCAATATCTTGCCTTTATATGTAAGATAACCTGTCTATTTTTCCATTCTTATACCCTGATACTTTGAAACCTTGATTTCACTGAATAGGCAAGCTGGTTCTACGTAGGGAATGCAGTACATTGAAAATAATCAAGGCAACAGTGCCGAACAAACACCCAGTAACTCTCCATTGCTTTACAATGATCGATAGTTTCACGTAGATATTGACACCTGACGCACGTATCGGTAACAGTAAAACGTACTTGTTATATGAGGACAGAATATCTGCAGAATTTAAACATGCATTGTTATATATTACGCCTATTTACATATATGTTTAGGGGCTTAAATTTTCGACCTTGACTTATCAAAAGTGTACAACAGGAACTATTTTTTTTCTAAGTCTTGTTTTTTCACTCCTCGATTTGATATTTCATTCTAATTTAACTTGCTCAAATGGTATGTTACTGTAAGTTAATTCAACTACGTTCAACACAAAAGGTTTTCCAAGAATTAGTCCATTCTATTCTTACATTCCTTGGTGCTAGACACTATATTTTTGGTTTGTTTCATTCTATTCACTATAGACAGAAATTTCACCGGAAATGTACCGACACCTCTTAAGCTTAACTTGAATTTCAACCCATCATTCCGCAGGACAGAAAGGCCCTGACCCTCTGTTCCCACAGACAGCTGCTACATATGTTTGGCACAGCATATCCCATAAGCATCTTAAAATCACTGCCAAAATTTCTAGCAGGCATCCTTGTTCCATTCAGGTTTGTGGCAGCCACAGACAGACAGATAGACAGACACAAACATATTTTTCTCTATTATACTGATGAAGCTACTACAGAACAAAATACATTTTTTACAGTAGAGGATGTGTGTGGAAATTTATTGGGTTTAAATATAAGTGTAATGATTAAATTTAAATATGGATATTCAGAAAAGTTCACAAATTGCTGACAAGGAATTATTCATGTCTGAATTTTTAAATTCTTTCTAATTGAAGGAAGTTTTCTAAATCAGTCTTTGCATTGCTCGTGACAACACGAATCTTAAATTCTTGGTGCTCTCGTATCTGACGAACATGCTCCAAGTTGTACATACATAACCGATTAAATCACTGTGCAGAAAGGAACACAAAGCTGTCGGAATGCTGTCAACAATATCATTAGCCCATAAATTCTATACTGTTACATAGATTAACTACTTTAAAAGTACAACAATATGTGTTTTTAATCAAAACACTCCCCTGTTCTGCAAGGTCACAACATTGGATAAAATTTCCTTCTCATAAGAAACAATACATCCGGAGAACGTTTCAAATTTAGACTGTTCACTTCCTTTTCACTAAAATTAAAAAGGATACAGAAAAATGTCCTTTTTTAACTAAATGGTAACACCCAAAATTTTAAATCAAGTGTCCAAAACCCAGAAGAAACTCACAAATTTACAAACATCGCCTGGAATCTTAGGGATCGGGATATTCAATGAATCCTAATTTTGTATTGTAGGTGAGCCCTGCCTTCGAATTCAGCGACAGTGCACAGCCCATCACGCTGGAATGTGACCCAGTGCCTGTTGGAACAGATGTTGTTCTTACTGGATGGGGAGCCACTTCAGTAAGG
>JGI20166J26741_12084473_pt1 | contig 18707 bp, 11 predicted proteins | sample TergutCu122P5_FD_26741 | JGI IMG/M metagenome (IMG submission 26741)
GCTATGGCCAAAACATGTAGTTGTTAGCTACCTTCCACCATATAGCTACATAATAATAATAATATAGTTGTGTTTGACTTTTACCCACTCTTTATACACTTAAGACAAATATTTAGAGCTTCTCACCTTGGGACAAACTTCAGTTGAACATGGGAATTTTTCAAGTTGTTAATCAGCTCATTTGCATCCAATTTTCCCTGTAGCTCTACATGAATGGCACTACTGCCGCTAGCCACCAGCTTGAGAGGAAAGCCAAGTGATGTTGGGTACACAAGTTCCGAATCCAGGAAAGTGTTGTGTTGCTTCAAATTGTACTACAATGAAAGGTACCAGTATAAGACAATCATTTCCTTAATATACATCAGTCCCCTTCTGACACAGTCATCAGAAATCATTACTCAGATATCTAATTTACTTTAAGACTTATAATCACAGAGTTTGATTACAAGACTTAACAGCTCGTAAAGTTCTAATTCCCTGTCCGCTGTGTATATGTACTACATTCCTTTAATAAAAGTAAAATTATAAAAATAAAACAAGTGAGTTCTTGTGATCAGGCAACACAATTTTTTTATTTGAGAAAAATGCTATATTAAATGATTGCAGAAACTCATTTGTATCAAATCCACAAGATGGGGATGATACACCTTAAAGTATGTACATAATGCAGTCAGTACAATGCCATTCATTCAGAAATATGCCTGATGTGTCATGCAGTACATCCTTGAATGAACCCCCAGGTGTTACAACTGACTCAACTTTCATTTGTTCACTTTATGAAACAACAAAAAATCATTAGGAAAACCATGAACTTCACAGGAGGATGCTGAATGCATAAGGGTATCATGTGTAGAGTCAAAAGAAATACACTACGTGTCACAGCTGGTAATGATCAAAAGTCTGTTGCATAAGTGGCTGAGATTATGTGCTGACAGAACTCAGTTCAGCAATGAGCTTCCCTTGACTTGAAGCCATCATACTGATTGCATTCAATACACAATTTTATTGTCACTGAGGTGACTGCACATGTACAGGCCACAAGGTAGGAGACTTTGTGAGCTGCTTAACATTTCACAACAAAGCCTGTCATTATAAGGGGTGCTGATAAGTTCTTAGCCTGACCAGGAAGGAAACAAGCTACAGTGACAGGAGATTTTGAGTTTCATATATCCCATTTATAATCACAATTGGAGGAATATTAGTACTATTTATATATATAACAAGACTAGCATCAAAAAAAATATTCTAACCATCAAACAAAATACATCAGGAAGTAGGTCGGGCTAAGGACTTATCAGCACGCCTGTATGTCTCAAAATAAATTAAAAAATCAAAATAATGAAAACATTTTCTTTAAAACCAGTGGTTTATTTTTCAATGAACCTGTAATAAAGAGCATTACACATTCAACTACTGTCCAGTAAAAGTCAATAAATAACTAGGAGAAAAAAAATGAGTCACACTACAAATATTTCTTATAATCTGCTTAGAGCGCAAGGATGCTGCAACTTGCAGCACATTGGGCATATCTTACACCTTAAAAAAAAAGTCAAGATGGATGATAAACAAAAGTAATATGTCACAGTGACAGGGAAGTTAGAATACACAAGCAAACAATTTTGGAATTTTGATTATGGTTAAAACCAGATCATAAAATTGGACAATTTACGAAAAAACCTACACATTAGTGTTTCTGTGAATATCTCCATCTTAACTTCCTAAATATTTATCAAGGCAAAAATACATCTGAGACAAAGTAACATAGAAAAACTGTGGATAAAATAAAATGACTTCTGCACTCACATCAAAGTCCTTTGCCTTCTTCACAACCGTGTCCACATGGTCAAAGGTGTTGTCAAACAGTTCCTTTGCTGCATCTTTAGCATTATGGTGTAAGGTAAACCAGCCAACCTCCGCACCAAACAGCCGTGCTGACAGTTCCAACAACAATTCTCGATCAGGCTCTGCATGATATGGGGACACAGACTGAAGTAAAAGAAAAAATAACACAGAATTTACAGGCATAGCATTCATACAGTACTGCACCCCATCATGAAATTCAGCTATCTTTTAAACCCAGTTGGATATAAACACTAACTGTGTATGCATACATTAATAATCTGCTTTTTATTTTAACTTCTTCACTTAAAAATGTATTAATTATAATTTATAACCTCACCAGTTGCTGAATTACTAGCTTAAATAGTAAAGTACTGTGGATATCAGCAAGTCAAATTTTAAAGCCCTTTTGATGTATTTGAATAACAATGACAAATTTCATGCAATACAGAAATTTATTCTCACCAATGACAGATCTGGTCAGTTACAAAAATAATTGAAATCAAAGCACTATTCAGTAAAACACATCATACAAATCTAAAAAGTAAGGAAACTACCATTTAGAGCTCACCTTTTGTCGAACTTCTTCTAGTGCCTCCTTGGTGACAGATCGTTTGCCTCTGATAGCTTGATTCAGCCTTTGCTTTACAGTGTTCTCAAAATCAGTCCATTTTTCCTTGCCATTTTTTATTACTTCATTGTAGTCATGTGTATGAAAGTAACCTTTGGGTCCAAACAACCTTTCAGCAATAAGATCCAAGTTTTCTTGTCGTAATTCCAACTGCAAGTAAATCCAGGAGTTTAAAATATGTTCACTTTTATGAGAAAAGTGTTCTCCAGAGATCAGAGAGAATATAAACCAGTAAAATCAAACATAACTTACACTTTAACAAATTTGTGTTTAGTTGAAAATGAATTGGTTTATGTACAAGCACACAACATGATGAGTAATATAAAGAGAAAAATGTAATAATAACTGCTATGCAAGTACCCTTAATATGTCCAGTTTCAGTGGTGATTTATAAAGTACCACACAATATAAAACATTTCTCTAAAGACCTATGGAACAAAACATACAGTAGATTCAAATAATTTGTATAATTTTTACTCAAATAATATATTACAAATACTGTAATATGAAATGCCTATTTCATTATTTTCTGTAGTTATACAAATGTTTCAAAGATTGTTGGCTTCATATGTTTACCACATTAACAGTAAGTTGAGAGGCACTACTCCTACTGCAATGCATTCAAGTTTTAATGGTGAAGCATGCCACATTGTCTCCAGATAAAACAGTTACTTTAGTATAGTATTTTAACTAAAAACAAAGGAACTTGTGTTTGAAAAATTAAATGATCTAATTATGATAATGAAATTTGGTTAATTATGACACTTTATTCATCTTCAACATACATACCTCTAAGAAGTTTACAGAATGCCCAAACAATTCTGTAGTCAGATTAAGAGTTGATACACGTGGAAGATATGATCTCTGGGAGTAAATTAAATTTGATTCAACTGTGGAACCAATGTTTAATCCACCAAGAAGGTATGAAAATTCAAAGTTATTGGAGAACTTTCGGAAATCTATTGGGAACTTCTTAGTGGTGCGGACTTCACCAAAAACTGCTTTTATCTTTTCCTTGCTGGGGTTTGTAGATGACCTAAGGTTGCGTAGGTACGATGCAATGAAGGAGCCAACTGCAATGAAATCAATCATTACATAAATATTTCACACCTTTCTAAGAACTTTCTGGACATTAACCCTACATACTGTGTGGTAATAAGGGTGCAACCAAATTCTGGACAACCCTTATGAAAATGGGATACTCATTAATGTAGCTATGAAGCAATAACCTAATATAGTAATTATTGGAGACTATGGTGATATTTTGCCAGTGCTTATATACAATATACAGCTATGTTCCTCCAGACAAAATGTAAGGTGTTTTGAACAGTCCATATAATCCCAACAGTCCCTACCAACCAGCAAATAGCTAGTAATATTTAAATACTTCAATAGTTCTTTAACACTCCTACTGTTCAACAGTACACAATCCAAGATAAGAGACAGCATCATAAAATAAACCATAAATAAATGCAATATTTTATGTCCATCTAAATTTTACATATTATGAAATGTTCAAATACTCTCCTTGTGACACAGTCCATGAAATGATAATGGTAGAAATAACAATAACACTAATCTTCATGATCGTCAGGATAACTAATAATCCTCTGTAACATCAGTAAACTTATACACACTAAACGGTGTCATGGCAATTGTTACAGACACCACCAGGATAAACTCAAAGGCTATTTCACATAAATATGACTGAACTTCAAGTGTGCTCCATCTGTGTCGCTTCACTCAAAATCTGAGATGTGTATTTTCCACTTGAATTGCATTGTGAGACCATGTTTGATTAACACATACAGGACTACAGAGTGAGAATAATGAGACTGTGTCTCCACAGACTGCTTTGAAAGTTATTCTTTCAAGGCCACAGCCCAATACACTCACAGTCCAGTCCTGCATGTGTGAACTGAAATACATTCATCTATTGGCAGTCCATGGACCATCAATAATAGCACAGTCTGCCTGAAAACAGTTCAGTTTTTTACCACACAGACTCTGTGAAAAGGTACACTGACAGAGTACATTACATTCGAAAAACCAATCCTGCATGTGTGAACTGGGATATGAAGCTCTATAGACCATTTGTGGACAGGGGTGACACGGTCTGGCTGTCAGCAGTTCAACTTTTTAAGTTTACCACATGAACTCTGGGTACAGTGGAGTCACACACGCGGTCCAGTCCTGTACATGTGAACTGGCATGAGATCACACAGTTGGTGTATGGAGTTCAGTATGGTATGCTTGAATTAGACTTTAACCTCATGCAGGACATTTGACTGTACAGACAGGGAAGGATACATACTGTAACAAGGATATGTGTCAAGCCAGCAAGTGACCTAGCACTCTTCTGGGTTATGACGTCTCCTTTTCAGAGGAACTGTTAACAAAATTACATGGCTGTGAATCATGGGGAGACCACATAAAATTTCTTCTGTTAAGACTCATTGAGTAAACAGGTACAAACAATGAATTTTAACCTTTAGGAAATGGATATAAACACTAATTTTATCTCTCAAACGCCTGAGTTTTTCTCGCTTAGCATGGACATTGCTACCATACCATATGGCATGCTAGGCCACTCATCAGGATATTTTAGAGACTGGCATATAGTCCTGTAGGACAATAAAGTATAAAAGAAATGTGTGTAAGAAGATATTTGTTTTTTTAATCTATATCAGAGTTCAGTTTTCAGTTCCATAAGCTACTGTCCACTATGCAATTTTTTTCAGTTTTAAGTGAGATGTATTTTATTTTATTTATTTATTTTTATTTATTTATTTATTTATTTATTTACTTTTTAATTTCATCCTACAGTTTCTGAGATATGAATGTTACTATGTTAGCATGCATACAATTTTAAAACCCAAAAATAAACTCCATCCAGATCAGCCTCATATTCTACATTTAAGTCTACTGCAAAAGTGTTAAATATCAAAATTAAAAGTCAAGATAATAGGCCTCATCTACAAAGTGAGAGAAATTCTAGCTGAACCTGAAATACACTCAATATATTTTGTAAGTGTTGCTGCCTGTCTGTTGATTTCAGTACAGAGGCTGCTCACTGCACTACAAGGTCAAAGACATAAAATCTATCAAAGTTTCTGAAGAACTCCTGCCTCCTTCTTCTCTGAATTCATCTTCATAACAAAGTCCTGCTACTATACTTACCTAAAACTAACAAGAAAAGTTACTAAAAATTATTACATTTGTGACATGGTGAATAAAGAGTCATCCCCTAGTGATCTACATCTGTATTCTGATATCCCCCATGTCTTACCTTGATAGGTTGGCTCTGATTCTAGAACCTCCTTCAGTGCATTGGCAGACTTGTGGCATGGACATTCTACAAGTGCAAGGAAGGCTTTGATCCTCAGTTCGCTATCCAACTGGTGATTCTTTAGGACTTCCAGAGAAGTTTCTTTTAGCTACAGTTAGAAACGAGGAAATGTTAAAGTGGCTTAGACATTAATAGTCAAAATCAGAGTACAGCAGAAACAAAATACAAAAAGACAACCTGGCCACAATACAATACTTGCACTGTTACAATGCAAATTTATTTTGTTGAGTACTTTGTTCAAATACAAATTATCTGATATTCAAATAGGGTTCTGCAAGTAGTGTGAATTTCAAAAAGAGAAAGAGTCTGGTTATAAGTAGTTTTGTTTTGGTGATCTACCAAGAAGAGAAAAGAGGAAGACAATGAGTTGGTCATGCATGACGAGAATACCTATATGAGGATATTAAGCATCTAAGTGGAGTAAAAGAGGACTCAAGAAGGACAGACAGACAATGAATAAAGACTGCAGTTACTGGATCAAGACCATAAAGTTTAGGCCAAGTGTGGACTGTTAAATTGTCTATGGTTGGAGAGAGGTACTTCAGCTGTGGGCAGGTAGAAGAAGACCAGCAGCCAAGCATCATGGCACAGTGGTACAGTGTAAGGTAATCCCAGCTCAATCTGACACCAATGAGCAAAGAAACACATCTTACAGAAAGACTCTCTTTTGGAATGGCAATAATTATTTTGTTGTATTGCAATTATGACTGCATTTAAAGCAAAAGTTGTTTATTACTTCTTACTAAGACATAAGTGATGTTCTACAAAATAGACAACAAGTAAAACATACACAGTACCATCATATGAACTGAAAATCTCAGTCAGATGGGTAGTACTCTCAGTTTGAATTTGAGAGCTTCTGGATTCAAATTACATTCTGATGCCTATCGCATAATACTAGACAAAAATGTAACTTTCACCAACCTTCATCAAATTTATCACTATATCAACAAGGAGTCTATTCAATTTGTATAAAAGTATTTAACAGCCTCCCACAAAATACCAAAATTTTAAGCAATAAGCCTCAACAATCTAAATCAACCCCAAAGAATTATGCATATGGTCACACCTTCTACTCTGTAGAAGAATATTATAATGTAAACAGAGAATGATAAACTAAGCTTAATCAGTTGTGTTGTAACAGCGACTACTGTATGTACACAATATATTACAGAATTGTTCTGTATCCAAGATAATAACCTGTTTTGGACACACAGAATGCAAATAAATTCAATTCAGTTCAGTACAATTCAAATCTTAGCCCAGAAATCAGTTATCCTGATAGGTTTTTCATAGATCTGCTCAGTTCCTGCTAGCAAATTCCAGGATTTTACCTCAAATTAACCCATGACCACTTCCTTCTGCATTTCTCAAAATCCACTGCTAAGTGTCCAATTATTTGTCACTATATAGTCCAAGCTGGTTACAGTACCACTGAATAAATCTTAAATAAACAAACACAATAAAAACAGATCTTCTGGGATAGAGTATAGTCGCACAGCAGGTTTTATAAAATGCTCTTAAAATTGTCTGTAGCAATACCACGTAAAAACTGCAACCCTAAATTGACAGTGGCCATATTCCCCACATGCAAAACTGGAGTTGATACTGGTAGACAGGCTTTGAGCAAATAAGAACATCAGTGGTGATGGGGAATAGTTGACCTTCACAACCAACCAAGGTACAGTCATCTTTTGTTCAGTTTGTTATAATTCAGTACAGCTGGTGATTTGGAATATACAAATGCTGTTCAGAAATTGCACATGAAGTGTGCTTCCGTTAAGTGGTCATGTGAATATTCAAAACAGTTTATGGAGTTCTACATAACGAAAAGCTCAACATAACATATGTGCTACAACACTGTCAATATATCAGACTACATGAGAAAGATTCATGAATGATTAACTAGCAAGCATCTGGAAAGAAGTGGTCATAGCTGACTGAGGTCCTGACCTAGCTGCAAGGAGTGAGAAAAGTGAGAAAAAATCCTCCATCAGGTTAGTTGTTGTCCTGACCACAATTCAAATCCAGCCACTTCCAAACACAAGCTTAGAACATTAGCATTACCAATAAATCAACTTTGTTCAGTTCAGATTTCTTGTAACAGAGTTATCAGCTCGACATTCTTAAAACAGCATGTGAAGAATTATATCACAACACCCTACTGTATTTAATATTTTTGTTGGAAGTTATGAGAGGGATCAGTGGTGTCAACAAGACAGGGATCAACTGCCACAACACATATGCAAGCATGACACTACTGTATAAATTTTATGAACAGTTGATTTTCATGGGTGGTGGCACAAAAGATTCCCCCGACTTTCTCTGACAGACTTTTTTAAGGAGTAATCTCAAAGGATGCATATATGGCTATAGTTATGATGGAATAGATGAAGTGGTAACAAATAAATATGGAATTTCCAACATGAACAATGACACACTACACTGGGTGGCATACAACCTGATGAACCAAAAGAATGCCAGCATTCTGGACAAGGTTAACCAGTTGAAACATTGTGTGTTAAGAAATGCTTCTGAAATTGTACTGTACTGCACATATTAAGTGTTGTACTGTACACAGTTACACTATACTATAAAGTTGGGTTTTATTTGAAAATGAACATCCTGTACTTGCTACTTAAAAATATATCATTGTGAAATATCTGTTTACACAAGTGATCAAATTATAGAACTGAAACACATAAGAAAACTGAACTTACTCGGCAGGCATCACTTTGGAAGACATCCAAGGCTGCAGATCTGACTCTTGTTGGGAGATTGTCGTCAAGCACACATTCACGCAATTTCTTGGCTGTGGCATCATTCAAATGGTGAACGTTGTGGAGGGCTTTCAAAGAAGCCACCACCTAAGTGAAAAATACATTACATGCCACTTTACTTCATTTCCTATGAAACTGAATTTAATTTGTCATATATTCCCACACAATCAAAGTTAGAAAACAGCTTCAATTTTATTTTGGTGAAATCATTACAGACTTGTGTGTGTCCAAGATTAACTGCGATGTAACACTGAGGGTCCAAAATGCTGTATCTTAGAATCTGCCAAGAGGAACAGCCAATGGGACCCAGAATAATTCAAGAATATTCCAATATGTCACTTGCACTGAAAGGGGATACAATGCATTCTTTGTGAAAAACTGATTTTAGAATTTTAGAGTGTTCTTAAAGTGATTATTTTATCGCATAAAACGTGAATATCAAAACAAAATTCTAAATATGTTGTAGAAAAAAATCTTTAGCTTTTTTTCATAATACTAGCTACATGATGCTATCAAATTTCTACTCATTTCTTCTTACTATTTGTCTGTTAACAGCTCCTTTTTTCTTTAATTTTTTGAAAAGAGAAAATTTAAAATATTTTGTAATAACTTTTGACTTGTACTTGTATTTATAGTGCACTGTCAAGATGTCCTACCTTGAGTTCCTCATCCCAGCTAGAAGTCTTGCAGCCACCATTGAGAGGTTTTGAAAGTTTCTCCAAGAAATCGTCAAACTCAGGGACTTCTTCACATGTATGCTGGGCACAGTACCGGCCTCCTAGAGCACCAACACCCAGGTATGCTAACTTGGAAAATTCTGGTTGTTCCAGCAAAGACTGTGAAAAAAAGATAGCCACACAGGATTAATCAAGCTAGACTGCATGTAGTGATAAACATGAGGAAATCATTTTTCAATACTTTTATATCAGTGAAATGCTACGTCAGAGGAGAATTTCCAATGTTGATTGATTCACAGGTACCCTCAAATGGAAGTTTTTCTCAGAATCCTAAACTAAAGATCCAATCTTTATATAATTACTGGCAGTACTGTAAAGACTGCATGAAACTGTAACAGTCCAGATGGCCGATACTAAGCAGGATGAAAATGATAACAATTATCATTACAGTAGCCATGATGTTTTGAGAAGGACTCTTCACATAATAACTGCAGAATTTTATAAATAATAGTTTACACTCACCACAGCTGCTGTGAGGGCAGCTAATGTTACATGTTTGGTGTAAGCAAACTGAATGTAGTATAAATCAGCATATGGTCCAGTGATTTTCTTGCTCTTCAGCAGTTCAACAGCAACTTCAATTGCATCACCAGTGCCAGCTCGGAAGAGAGCATCCAGGAACAATTTTCTGCAATGCAAGAAAAACATTCAACAATATTATCTTGTATCTCAGTTCACATTACATAAAATTATTACTCAAAATATAATTATGATCTGACAGACAAGGATAGAGGGAGATCCTCTATAGCAACAGAAGAGGGAACAGTCTAGTGTATAATACACAGCAGGTGAAACACTCATTTAATGTCCTCAATTTAATTGTCTCTCTCTTTAAGCATTCAATTTCAATTATCTCAAGTCAATAGTCTAGGTGTTAAATTTCCTGCGCTTAATGTTTTCCATAACTATGGGTTCAAATTCACCAATCCCCATTAAACCTTAAACTGCTGATTTCACTGTACATAAAAAATTTTAGATACACAGTAACCCTTTAACGCCGAACGACTTTATATACATCACACAGTGAGCTCTTTAAATAGCCAAATGACTTATATGTACGTCTCAAACAAAGTGTCGAAGTTTGGAGGAATTTTGTTCACTCCTATTCTGTTAACTGCTGTGGCTTGCTGTGCTGCAGGACCCTTGGAGTTCAGGCTTTCATGCAGGAGCCAGAATGTACTCCCGCCACCTCCTAAACCCCTCCACAAACACCGATATATATGTGGACACGTCATAAATGCGCATTTTTCCCAGCTGACATAATACTGTTCTAAATATGGGTGCTTTGATTATCACTTGCTCTGGAGTTCACTGTGGGTTGAAATATCATCACTGGCCAATGAAGCAAACTCTAGTTGTTCACCAGAAAGGTTGTCAGTGACGTAATCTACCCATATAATTCAGACAATACTAATGTTCAAAAATCGAAGATATCCATAAAACTCAATGTTTACAGCTACAGAAGGGCCCACAGACATGCCTGTTGTAGTGCTGGGGTAATCTGTAGGGGTTGTGGGGCAGTAACATGCAACATACAGCCATCAGTGTAGTAACAACGTCTTGGGCACCCTCAAATAGCTGGAATTTTTATACAGCAGTAATATCGCAGCTTTAGATCTGTTTTACTGTCATTGTAGAAGATGTTCATACTCACTGGTATTACATGTCTGAAACTGTGCCGAGTCATACATAGTAGTAAACAAGGCAGATGATTGTGGGTCTTGAGCAGTGGCCAGAAAAAAATTAAATAAAACTTGATTAGGAAGACATAAGAAAAATTCTGGTTGCTGACACTGCCTAGGAATCAGGTGCAAAAGCTAGCAATGTTAGAAGAATATTTTGAGGAGGATGAGGAGGAGGAGGAGGAGGAGGAGAAGAACAAGAACAAGAACAAGAAGAAGAAGAACAACAACAACAACAACAGCAGGAAACCTCAGCAGAAGTAGCCATAACAAACAATGGCCAGCAAAATCACCCCACTGCACTGCTGTCTGTGTTCTTTTCACAGCCAAAGAAAGTGCACAGTGTACAAGTGCATCAGATGTGATGTGGACCTGTGCATGGTGCCTTGTTTCATGGAATATCACACAAATTAAATTTGTAATATATCACCCTCTTTGTGAATACTGTGTGTCATGATAAAACAGTGATCCAAGGTGCCATAGACCTTATGCAGCAACCAGAATTATGTGAGTAATGAACTATTTACACCACATTTCATATAATACATGCGATTCACAGGCATAAATTTATTACAAAAATAGGTGAATATTTTTTTCCAGATTAAACAATTATTCATATGCACAGTGCAAAATTTTATTTCATTACATTTGAAGGAAAAGTCTATGAGATATGTTTTTTTTTCTAAGAATAAGCATTAAAATTTAAAATCCCCAGTAAAAAATTCCAGCAGGCAGCCTTGCTCAGAGGGATTTAATTCCAATGTCAAGGGGTTAATAAAATATGTATAGTAGGAAATGAAAGTGTTAAATGAGAAGTTCTCAAAGAGGTGCTGCTTAGGATTCATCTTCTGGGATGTGACAATGTGTTGTCGGTGAGTGGTTCCCATTGTTCTAAAGGATCATGATGCTTTCATCTTAAAAGTTCCATCAGTCATCTTGGGACTGCTAACTTCATTCCTGACTCAACAAGCCTCACAGTATCAAATTCCAGAAGACCTGAATTGTTAAATAACATTGTTTTGGATGAACACTACTCATTAATTATGTGCTAACATAGTCACTTGCCAAAAGACCACTGCAACTGATGTGTATGGGATGTTTGCCTACATATAAAGTGTAAGATTCTCTTCTGCATAAATTGGCACTGATTTATTTATTTCTATGCCACTTATGAACAGATAAAGTGTGGTTTGCTTTTGAAGATTTGCAAGAAATCATACATTTATACCGATATGGCCCATATGAAGATATTTATTTTAAGCCTTTTCTTACCAGAATGGTGAGACATGACATACAGCCATGGGATCTCAGTTCCCTAAACCCCAAGTATATTTTCTCTTGGGCTTATTTTAATGACTATTTGAAAGCTTTAAAAAATGTGCATCATTGAGTTGATTTATAGTTTTATTCATACAGGACTTTATTACAGACTAGCCATGTGTCCATCACAGAACAGGCTGTCATAATAATGAAGCTTCTCTCTGGTTGTGGTATGTTGCATTATATGTTTGATGCTCAACTGCTTCCTTGGTCTCAGTGCTTACACTCTCCCACACCAAGCGTATCAAATACTTGAACAGATATTATAAAGCTAATAATCACTGTATACTAAACTCATCTTCTTGAATATGTGGGTACAAAACAAACCTGTATGTCAGATGCTGTGCATTCTGCTAAGTTTGTTCACTTTAGTTACACCAACACGAAACACACAATTTCATACACTGCTGGTCCAACTGACAAACTATAGATTTCAAATGAGCAAGTTCCAGAATGACAAATGTAGCTGATATTCAGATATCCTCCCGACCTTTCTTCCTGTTTTTGTGTGGTCACATAGCTCAAATGCCAGAAAAATAGTTAGAAGTATATCAACCACTCCCCTCTCCAACTTTCTGTATTTGTCATTCAAAATATTCAAAATTTCTTCCATAGTCCTCACAACAAAACAGTGGTATATGAAAATACAGAAACAAATAAATTTATACAGAAGAATTGAGGAGTCTCAGAAAGGCTAGGCTGCACCGTAACATGTTAATGTTGTAACATACTACAAACCAGATAAAACCGGCCTCATATAAATGCATTTATACATTACATTCTCTTCATGCAGCAGTATGAAAATAACAAACACTTTTGCTTTAAAAAAATAAATTAACAGTAATGGAAACACAAGGATCGTGTTTAAAGTTAAACAATGGATCCACCTAACACTTAAATAAATGTACTCTTATCTGTATTCTCACATTGTGAGGGCTTTGTGTCAAATAAATGATCCTTTCTGCCATAAGACATACATGTTTATTTTATAAACTTGTATTAAAAAATCAGCATGTTTTGATCTCTGACATCATCCTCAGGGTTAGAGCTACAAACTGAATTTTCAAACCCTTATATGGTAATATGCTAACAACAGGTAACTAAACCTTGACAAGTTTTAAAATACACTTTATAAACTGAACCCATGATGATGATTCCAAACAGAATCAAAACATGCTGAGTATTTAGCAAAAGTAATAAAATAAAAGTCAGCTTTTGATGGTAAAAACTATTCACCTAAACTCAGTCTGCACCTTCACAAAAAAATTGCCTTGAGGATTACTCACACTGTATTTCTGTATACTTTTTCCCAAGAATACGTTCTCCCATTACTGGTACATACAGCTTGATTGCCCTTACATTCTGTTTAACAATATTCTTAATTGTGAGGCAATGAAATTTGAATTTTGAAGTTCTAGGTTTTATTATTCATGTGCTGGCCAATTTGTTCATCAAATTGCACCAAATCAGACCATTACTTACGTTCCTGCCTTGAAACCAGCACCTGCCTTCACCTGACTGAAGACTGACAGAAGATCATCCTTGTTGCTCTGTCTGAGGATGGTGACAACATTGGCAAATTCTCTTGCTGCTGTTTCTCCAACATGATCTGGCATGGCTTTGTGTGCTTTGTGCAATGCCTCAACAATAGTTGCCACATTACTGGATGCCGTGTTGCAAATGTGCGGAGGTTCAAATACAAGTGATCGTGGATTTTTTCCAGATGCTGTAAACAGACAAAAAGTCATACTGGTTGAAATTTTTGTTATATTACTTGAAAATCTAACAATTGTGCATGTGACTTCATGTTAGGAAACTTGAAGCAGAAAATTCAAATATTTTAAATGTAATGAGAGACAGAAATATGGAACATTTTAAAAATTATATTATTTCTTACTTTGTTGGAACATAGGGTTTTGGGTTATATTCATATTCATTGGGGTCCAAATAAGGTTGGTTATTTGGTGCTCTTTAGCCTTTTACAGATGCTGCTAGGTTGTTTTCTAGAGAGCAGTATTTTCCTTTGGTTTCAAATTCTTTAACCTATTATTATTATTATTATTATTATTATTATTTTATCCCCCCCCCCATCTTTCGCTCATTTCCTTCTTTGGTGGTTTGGTTATTGATTCCTTATTCGAGCAGGTTTTTTTTTTGTTGGGTTTATTGTCATTAGGCACATTTGCAAAATTGCAAAGGGCAACTATTAGCTTCATCATGTCTGTCTGTCTGTCTATCCGTATAGTACACCTCAGCTCCCAGTGCACAGACTTTCATGAAATCTGACATTTGAGTATTTTTTGAAAAACTGTCAAGAAGATTCTGTATCATTAAAACTGGACAACAATAATGGGTATTTTACATGACGACCAATACACATTTTTTACCATACCTCACTCACTTCTTCTTAGAATGACAAATGTTTCAGACAAAAGTTGTAGAGAACATCAAAACACACATTTTATGCTCAATAACTTTTTCAAAAATTGTGTCTTTTATGCGATAACATGGAAAAAGTTTGTAGAACCAGGTAGGCCACAGATAAAAACATGGCACATGCACATTGCATGTTGGATACCTAAGACTACAAATACACTGCCAGAATATGGAATAGTTACTGACTTTGCACTGCAACAATGGTTGCACAAACACAACTCAGTGTTACGTTATACATACACTGCCTGTCTTGTTTAGCTTATACTAGACTGGGTGTTTATATTGTTACGATTCCAGTTCTGTTTATTTCTGAATGGGTGGGCTCAGTGCTTTGGCTCAATTATTTCATATAAGACTAAATTAGCTTTCATTTTACCATATTTCATTGTTTTAATTTGTGGATATATTTTGGTTTATTTTTACTCCATCCAGTCTTATGTTTGGTTAATTTCTTTTTCTCCAATGTCTTTTGTTTGGTTTATTTCTTGTTTGGCAGAGACTACTCGGACTCCTTTCAATTTTGAACACAGTTCATTCAAAAGTTCATATTGTATACAGTCTAGTACTGATGAAGACTTGCACAGTCAGGAAGTAGAGCAGAATGGAAAAGAGAAGGAAGCAGGGGGTATGAGGCCAGCAACTGAATGTATAGTGTGTCAACAATAAACACCAGTCCAAAATACGGCTGCTGCTAGAACAGATGAAAATAGTTTCCTGTAGCGCATAAATGTTGAAGGTTTTGCTAGACATCTACTGACTCATGCTAACTTGCAAGGCAGAAATCCCTTCCCATGCTACCTGCATTCCCTACATTATCTTCCATGTCTGTAGGTATCAGTCCTACAGAATAATGTGACTCACTCTGTGCCAGCCTGTATTTCACTCCCCACCAGATCAGATGTTTATGCTTTATGGACTGGATGGGTGCCTCATCTAAACATGCTTTCTTTTCCATGGTCAACCACTCAACAGTCAACACATAAGAAGTCCCCTACTGACTATTAATACAGTAAAATCAATAGTACTGTAGCCATAGTTGTCATATGACATTTACAATGTACATGTAAGAAAATTTAGCACGCACCATAGATAAGCCTAGTCATGCAGCTGTAGACCTATCAAGAGAAAAAATTTGGAAGAAAAGAGAATAAACCTCAACCCCTAAAATGTGAATTGACTGAACAGCTACTATGCAGTAGATATGTACAAACTTTGTAATTTCTGTGACTTACTTGTGGGTGCATCCTGTTTGCTATGAGAAACAAATGTCAGCTTGCTATCTACTGTGGTCTTTGCACCGACATCCTGATTTGAGAATGGCCTATACAGATATTTCTCATGACTCTCAGCACTAGATAAGACACCATTCTTTAGCTGCTGGCGCAGTTCTTGTGTGGACTCTAGCAGAGGAGTCGTCTGAAAATCCTACAGAAATATCAAAACAAGCTAATTTAGAATAAAAAAATGAGTACAAGCAATACTATAATATCAGTTATGAAGTTCTGAAATACCTATTGGTCATGACTATATATGCACTCTATTAATTCACTGTACTACTCAAACTAGATACAGCAAAATTCCATTAATCTGACTCAAACAGGACCAGACAGGTGCTAAATTATCAAATATTCTGGATATATCAGATGGTACCTATAGTGACCTAATTTCTGACAGGTAAATTATTTTTACTGCACATATACTTGGGCTGTATGACTAATCAGAGAAGTATTCCATTTGGATATCTCCTTAATCTGCAGTTCAGGATCATCTGGGTCCTCATCTAGTTTCTGGAGTCTCCATAGCCAAAGAAGTTGAAGGAATAGCAGACAAGGTGTCAGGCAATACCACAGTGGTTGATGTACAGATACTCTTGGAGGTCTTTGTGAACAATAATTCACAATTCTACTCCACGGTAATGTAGGTTATCTCAACCGTTCAGAATATGATGTTTCAGTACCAAATGACTGTTAGAAAAATTAATACAGTGGGGTATGCTAGAACAAACGTAATTGGTTCTAGAACCTCGTTCATTACAGCATCTGTTCATTCTAGCTACGTTGAAATATGCGTGTTTATGGGTAATCTGTTCCAGGTCCTCAGCCTAGAGCAAAGTTGCCATCCAACACTACCATTTAAACAGGAAAAATATAATACAAAATCAAAAATATAAGTGTAAAAATAATATAAAATTAATTTGGTTAACTTTTATACACTGTACAAATAAGTTGATAACTGAATTAAACTGATAACTAAACCTTAAAAACGATAACCAAGATGATGACTGACACTCTAATTAAAGCGGGAAGGCCCAACATGTCATGCTCATGTGTGTGCTACGTTGGCTGATGTTATTCCTCAGCATTCCTCATAGCATCTATATTCGTGTAGCATCCTGATTTTATTGATAAAAACTGTTCATTGTAGCATTCGTTTGTTATAGTATTGTTTGTTGTAGCATACCCCACTGTACTTACATATACAATGTATTTTTGCTGAGAATGCCAAGTACAAATACATCACTATATTGAAAACAATAAACAAGTGCTAATTAAACCCTATGGCAAAATTTTTGGACATGGTAAACTGGAATGCAATAAAAATTCCTTACTTCCCACTTTCATTCCAGAAAATGAGGAATATAGTTAGTTTTTACATTATACATGTGCACTCACTGAATCAATATGGTATGTTACAGCAGCAAAGTCCTGCCTCAAATGTTCCCGAAGTTGGCATTTGTTGAGGTTCCTAGTTTTTGTGATGGTTGTTGTATCACCACGTTCACTGTAGCTGAAGTCAGTGGGGCACAGACCAAACACGTCAAGCTGAAAAATTATGCATATATATATATATATTTAATAATACCAATGCTATAATAATGATTAAATGTGCCCCAAGGTTTGAGTTTCAAAAGAGTACTGTAAATCTTGACCAATCAATAATCTGGGGGGAAAAAAAAATATATATATATATGTTGAAAACACAGGTGTCAAAAATTAGTTTATATAATACAAGTAAGTGCACAAAGTATATTCCTTCTTGAGTAGTCAATGCCCAGCTAGTGGATAAACATCTTACTTTTCACAGAGCTTGCTAATTACTGTGTTTACTACGACCCACCGATAACTGCTAATTTGAGCTAAATAATTCCAATCCACAGCCCTTACAGTGCTTCTTAAAAATTCATTTTAATATTATCCTGTCACCTATACCTAATTCTTACAAGCTGTTTCTCCTCTCAAGCCTCTCTGACAAAAACTCTATATGTATTTTGCATCTTTCCCGTGCATGATACATAACTCACCCATCTCAACTGCCATCATTTGATTGTCCTAACAATATGTGGTGCAAAATAAAGGCATTCAGTTTCTCATTATGCAGTTTATGTCTGTAAGAAGACAATGGTTTATAAAACATGAAGGCATGTGCAAAATAAAACATTCACCTCTGAACCCTTATTAAATGCACATTGGTTTCAATAGTACCACTCCATCCTATTACTCTTTACATGACACATCCCCACGTTGTACATCAGATAACAAAAGTATATTTATTCAGTGTCCATCACATACAACAATATTAATATTACTTCACAGGTGACTAGAGCCAGAGCTGAAATTAGTCGCCCATAAAATAATTTTAATGTTTGTTGTATAAAACAGACCTTGAATACATACCATCAAAATCTTATTACAACATTAAAAAATGTAAGCATTTAATAAGTAAAGCAATGAGAATTTTCTGTTCTTCTTAGATAACACAGAGACCCAAAATGCAAAAATACACTTCTGTTTTTACCTTAGGAAACAAGCATGAAATCTATCAATATTTGTGATAAAAATAAACATTTATTTTCCACAAATTATCAGATCCATAGTGTCCACACAAGATTTAAAACCAACTTACATCCACCTATAGCTAATTTAACAAAGTTCC
>JGI20166J26741_12085584_pt1 | contig 18702 bp, 17 predicted proteins | sample TergutCu122P5_FD_26741 | JGI IMG/M metagenome (IMG submission 26741)
AAAAAATAAAATACAGATGAAAACAGGCGTTTTATTTTTCCTCGCTATTCTGTGCAGCTTGCAATTACGGGGGCAACAGTCTTTTATTGCCAAACAGGGCGACAATGGGCTGTGGGGAGTTGTTGACAATACGGGAAAAACAGTCATTCCTTTTCAATACGAAGAATTTGGAGTAAAAGAACTGACTAATGGACAAATGACTGTTCCCGCGAAGAAAGATGGACTGTGGGGATTGATTGATTTCACCGGCGGCATCATTATCCCGTTTCAGTATGAAGACTTGGGAATAAAAAAAGAACTGTTTTTCTACTCCTATTTTGATAAGGGCGAAGCGGCTATCCCCGTGAAGAAAGATGGAAAATGGGGATTCATTGATTTGATGGGCAATGCCATTATTCCATTTATTTATGACAATACCTACAGTTACTACGGACTGCGAAGTACGACCTCCGCTAAGGTTTGCCTCGACGGGAAATGGGGTTCTATCGATTTACGCGGAAACCGAGTCGTTGACCTGGAGAAAAAAAACAGCTACGATGTTCCCGATAAAAACGGTTCTTTGGAGAAAAACGATAAAAACGGTCTCTATAATTCGATAAAACGGCAATTAGCCGATTCAAGGCGGGCTTGCGAAAAAAAGGTGCAGGAACATACGCTTTTGCTTGCAGAAAAAAAGGAAAGCTTTGAATCTTTTGCCAAAAACTATGTTCAGAACCGTATCAATAGCTGGCAGCAAAAAGGCGAATTTGAAAAAACCGCCGACTGGCAGAATCGGGTAAATGAAACCACCCGCAACGAAAAAGCAAAACAACTTCTGAAAGATGCCGAAAAAGAGTATATAGCCAAATATAGCGGCGACCTAACGCTCAATATGGAGAGCTACGACGCCGACAATGAAACTTATTTGATTAAAAGTAAAGAGTATGGCAATTTGCTTGTGTCGGTGCCGCAAAATGAAGCCCAGTCTTTCAAGGCAAATTGGAGCCATTATACAAGAACGCCCAAATATTTTATCGAAAACGACCGCTTATCGCTTGCCGAATTAACTTTTTCAACCACCGGCGGCAAATCATACAAATACAGCAATCAAGCCTCGCTCAATTATTCTACTGCCAGTATTGATTATAATTTTGCTCCGATTGACATTAAAATTGCCGACAATTCAAATACTCCCAAAGGCGCTCAAAACATTACCGAAAAAAGCGTTTCAACAGGAAAATCGGGCGTTGATATCAATATTCCCGCCGGCAGTAAAGGCGGAAACAAAAACACTTTTGCCGTCATCATCGCCAACGAAAATTACCAGAACGAGGCGCAAGTGATGTTCGCTCTGAACGATGGCGAGACATTCAAAAAATATTGCCTCCAAACCTTGGGGCTGCCGGACGATAATATCCGGTTTGTTGCAAATGCCACTTTAGGTAATATTCATGGAGCAATAAGCTGGATTAGCAATGTTGCCAAAGTTTTTAATGGAGAAGCAAGCATTATTTTCTATTATGCGGGACACGGCATCCCAGACGAAAGTTCGCGAACCGCTTATTTACTTCCGGTTGACGGATATGGCTCCGATGTTGTTACCGGATATAAATTAGACGATTTGTATGCAACACTGGGCGCATTGCCTGCTAAAAACATAACCGTTTTTATGGATGCATGCTTCAGTGGGGCGCAGAGGAGCGGCGAAATGCTGGCTTCGGCGCGGGGGGTGGCAATCAAAACTTCGCAAGGAAAACCTTCGGGAAACATGGTCGTCTTCTCCGCAGCTCAAGGCGATGAAACGGCTTATCCCTATATAAAGGAAGGACATGGATTATTTACCTATTTCCTCTTAAAAAAGCTGCAAGAAACCAAAGGCGATGCAACGCTTGGCGAATTAAGCAAATATGTAGTCGAAAATGTAAGCCGGCAGTCTATCATTGTGAACAAAAAAAGTCAAACGCCAATGGTTACGCCTTCCGCAACGATGGCTGATAAATGGCAGGACGTAAAGTTAAAATAACAAAGAGAATTAACCCCATTTCCTGCCGCTCGTTTACTCGTCACTCATCACTCGTCACTCGTCACTGTTGCATTAGAATTTCGGTTCCCAGCCTTTTTCGTATTCGCGTTTCCATAGACGCTGAGCTGCCGGATTTTTTAGAATATATCCGTTAGTCGGATTAATTTCGAGCGTTTGCTTTGTGCGCCACGATATATTTCCTAACTGAACGAGCAAGGTGCTTCGGCGACCGATTTCGCAATCTGCATTGGGCGTTTTTCCGGTACGAACGCAATCGAGGAAGTTGGCTATGTGCATTTCATCCAGATTAGCTCCTGCGCTGACCGTGTTGGTTGTATCCTGACTGTCGTTTTCGTCTTTGAAACTCTTTATTACTTTCCCTGATTTGTCATAGACCGTATAAGAATTTCCGCCCGGACAAACAACGGTTCCGTTATCCCCATAGAAAATAGTACCTCTGTCGGCGCCTTCTGATTTGAAATTGTTACAACTGCGGCTTTCCCATACGATTAGTTTATTTTCGGGAAATTCGATTGAGATAGTCTGCGTATCGGGAGTTTCCCAGTCATCATCCTTGAAACTGTAGCGTCCGCCGAGCGAAGAAACGCGGCTGGGAAATTCCACGCCCAATCCCCAACGGGCAACGTCCACTTCGTGCGTTCCGTTGTTAAGCGCTTCGCCTGTTCCCCAATGCCAGCGCCAGTGCCAGTTGTAATGAATAAGTCCATCCTGATAAGTCTTGCGGGGCGCCGGACCTTGCCACAATTCGTAGTCGAGCCACGAAGGAACGGGCGCATCTTTCAGGTGCATGGGACCGCGGTTATTGGTGTACCATGCTTTTGCCATATAAGCATTTCCGATGATGCCGTTTTTAATATCGGCAATCATTTGTTGAATGCCGTTTCCCGAGCGGCGCTGGCTTCCCATCTGTACAATCCGGTTGTATTTCCTTGCCGCCTGAACCAGCAATTCGCCTTCATTCGGATTGTGGCAGAGCGGTTTTTCGACATACACATGTTTTCCCATCGAACAGCCGATAATGGCGCCCGGAGCGTGCCAGTGGTCGGGCGCAGCAATAACGAGAGCATCAACGCCTTTATCTTCCAGCGCCTTGCGAAAATCTTTTTCAGCCGCAGGTTTGCGCTTTTGAATGGCGGCGACTTCCTGTATTGTCTTGGTCATTGCCCGTTCGTCAGGGTCGCAAATGTAAGCAATTTCGCAGTCGGGCATTTTAGCAAAAACGCCCGACAAATAATTCCCTCTGCCATTGACGCCCATCATTGCAACAACAACCCTTTTATTGGGTGAGCCTTGTACAAATACCGAAGGCATAGCAATTCCCGACAATCCCAATCCGGCGATTGTCAAGCCTGAATTTTTAATAAAATCTCTTCGATTCATGATATTTGTTTTGTAGAGTTTGTATTTTATAGCGCTTATAGTTTGCGCCGCTCGTTGTATTATTTGTCAGTGCAAAGTAAATGAGATAGGAATATAATCGGGCGAGCTGACCGGACTGCCGTTAACATTGAAAGTGGGCTTCAATTTTAACGTAACATGGCTCGAAGCATTTCCAATGCCGGCAAAGTTAAAAGCCAGATTTTTTATTGTCTCAAGCGATTTTCCGCTCAATACTTTTTTCAAATCAAAACCGATATTAACAGGTAACACAGACTTTTGTCCCGCAGCGACTTGAAGCGGTTGGGTGACTGCTCCCTGCGTCATTTCCAGACCATCGATTTCCAGAATGTAACTGGCGTTATTGAGGATAGCCGTTTGAGTGTTGGGATTGGTTACGCCCAAGTTCAAAGTGAAATTCAAAGGTAAACTGCCGCCGGACGTAGCAAAAGCGGCAACCAGCTTTGCTGCGGAAAGCGGATTAAGAGACGAGAGGCTGTTTACGTTTTGCAGGTTAACTCCTCCCAGCGTCAAATTGGCTATTGATTCAAAAATATACTTGCACTGCGTCAAAGCATAAGCGCCAACTAACTGTTTGGCAACATCGCAGGAGTACATACAGACCATAAGTCCAAGTAAAGCAATTCCTTTTTTCATATTCATTTTAATTATTAAGTTTGTAATTTAATATAATTTATTGGCAAAGATAAATAAAAAAATACTACCTTTCTACAATATTTATTCATAAAAACACATTCTAATGAAAAAACTGATAATTACTCTTGTTTATTTCTCACTTTCCCTGACAGTTTGGGGGCAAAACGACAGTATTCAACAGAAAATGGATTCTTAAAACCGTGCGATACCCGTATTACAGGGCGAAGCTCGCCTGGAAGCTTATCATGCACTGAAATACTATATCCATTATTATGAAAACGATGTTAATCGCTTTGTTGCGTTTTACGACCGCTATGAGAAAGAAGCGCACAGGCAAAACAACGTCCGCTATGAAGCAGAGGCGAAAGTAGATGCGCTTAAAAAACTGTTTGAAAATTCGCAATATGATAAAGTTATTGCCCTGGCGCCGGCTGATGAAGCGATACAGACTGCCCAACGGTTTTATGAACAATCCAAACAGATTGATTACATCGAAGCGACGCCGCACGCTTTGCATTTGATTGGACTGCTTTATAATTGTTATTGCGAGCGAATTGTTTTTTATATTTTTCATAAATCGTCTTATATAATCCGCCATACTCCTTTTCATTCAAAATATCAAGACTAATCAATATCTCTATTGTAATATACTTGAATAAATATTTTTTTGTACGCACATATCCTTATTTAAAAATACATTACAGGCAAAAATAGAAACAGTTTTGTTAGGTTAATTCAATAAAATGCTATTATTTTGTACTTTTTACACACTCATAACTAAACTGATTTAATAATGAAAGCGATCTCTTTAACATTCGCAGGCTTACTCTTTTCTGTAAGCATTTTTTCGCAGTCATGGTCTTTGACCGGAAATGACGGGTTGACAACCGCTAATTTTTTGGGAACAAAAAACAATGCGCCTCTTTTGTTGAAAGTAAATAATCAAATGGCAGGATTTACGGGTTTTTCGGACAAGTACAATGTATCGTTCGGCTATCTCTCTTTAACCGCTCCGCTATCAACGGGCAACGACAATGCCGCTTTTGGCGCTCAGGCGCTTAAGAACAATTCGACTGGCAGCGGAAATGTGGCTGTTGGCTCTTATGCGCTCGACTATAATACTTCGGGCTGGCAAAATGTAGCCGTAGGAATGGGCGCCTGCGCGCAGGCAAACGGAGCATCCAGCTTCAACGTAGCCATTGGCAATAATGCGTTGTTCAGGAATGCGAAAGACGGCAATACGGCAGTCGGATTTGAAGCGGGCTTAGTGAATACGCAGGGCGAAGGGCTAACGGCGGTCGGGTTCAAGGCGCTGCGGCATAACACAACGGGCGACCAGAATACGGCGAATGGATTCAATGCTCTTCATAATAATACAACAGGCGTCAATAATACGGCAGTCGGCGCATGGTCGATGGTTGGCAATACCATGGGAAACCACAATACGGCAGTCGGCGCGAGAACGCTTTTCAACAATTTGACCGGCGAATACAATACGGCTCTTGGCGTACAGACGCTTGAATTTAACACTACCGGCGAATACAATGTAGGGTTGGGGTCGGGCGCGCTTAACAACAATACGACCGGAGACCGGAATACGGCAGTCGGCACTTCGGCTATGTGGGATAATACGACAGGGTATGACAATACGGCGGTTGGAGAAGAGGCTTTGGGCGGAAATTATGAAGGCAGCCTGAATACGGCAGTGGGAAGCCGCGCTTTATGGTCGCATGATAATGCGACGAATCTGTCGTTCGGACGCGGTCAAAGCAATACGGCAGTGGGTTACGAAGCGCTGCGCGAGATAACCACAGGCGGATGGAATGTGGGCGTCGGAGTCCATTCCATGCGGGTGAATGCAACGGGAAGCGACAATGTCGCCATAGGTTGTTCTTCCTTAAACGGCAATACGACCGGCGCAGGCAATGTAGCCGCCGGACACAGGGCATTGTTTAGTAATACGGCAGGCAGCTACAATACCGTCATTGGTCATCATGCCGATGTAGGTTCCCCTAATCTTGCTAACGCAACTGCTATCGGTCAGGGAGCCGTAGCCACCGCAAGCAATCAGATCACTGTGGGCAACAGCAGCGTGAACAGTATTCGAGCGTATGTACAATGGTCTTCCATTTCAGATGAACGAATAAAGAAAAACGTCAAACCGAACGTCCCCGGACTTGACTTTATCAAAACATTAAAGCCGGTAACTTACAATCTGGATTTGGATGCGGCGGAAAGAATCACGGGCATGCCGCATGGAATAGTGGATCATCCCGCTGTAAAGGAAGGGAGAAACGCAATGCAAAAACGGGTATTTACCGGTTTGATTGGACAGGACGTAGAAAAAGCGGCACAAAGCGTAGGATACGATTTCAGCGGATTGGACAAAGATGAAAATGGACTGTACGGATTGCGGTATTCCGAATTTATTGCGCCGGTGATAAAAGCCGTGCAGGAATTAAGCGCGCAAATTGAAGAGAAAGATTTGGCGCTTGCATCGATGCAGCAGCAGATAGATGTGTTGAAGGATTTAATCGAACAGCTTCACAAAATGGGCGGCAATACTTCCCTCAATGCTCAAAATGCCGCTGTTGCGGAAGCCGGATTAGAGCAGAATTACCCTAATCCTTTTCATCAATCGACAACCATTTATTATTCACTGCCGCAAACATTCAGTTCTGCCGAAATCGTAATCGCCGATCTGTCGGGAAAAGTATTTAAGCAGATACCTGTTTCCTGCATTGGGCGGAGCAATATAGTAATTGATGCCGGCTCGCTGCCTGCCGGCATATATTGTTATTCATTACGAATGAATAATGCAGTGATAGATACTAAAAAGATGGTGCTGACGAAGTGATTACAGAACAAAAGCATCCATTTCGGGCGCTTTGGCTTCCAATTCCCGTAGAAATTTGAACTGAGCCAGACTGCGTTGCCAATTGTGTTTCGGCGAGTGAATCTTATAATAGGTATCACCGTTGAGATAGTCGGTGAGAAACCGGACGGTTTGCATATACGTCAGCAAACGTCCGCCGTAGGGGAGCATACCGGTTTCCAAAGGCGTAAGAAAATCCTTTGCCGTTTCCATATAACCGCGCATATAGGCTTTGAAAATATCCATATTCACTTGAATACGGTCTAAATTTTCATCGTCTTCGGCTCCTGTGTTGCAGGCTGTCCGGATGAAATCGCCAATGTCGGAAAGCACGAATCCGGGCATAACCGTATCCAAATCAATAACACAGAGTACGTTTCCTTCTTCGTCGAACAGGATGTTGTTCACTTTGGTATCGCAATGATTAATGCGTTTTTTCAGTTTACCTTCCCTGTAGAGCCGTTCCTGAACGCAATAAGTCTCGGAACGTTCCAGCAGCGCATCGACTAATTCCTGCGCTTCATCCAATCGACCTGCTGCATTGGCTTCAATGGATTCTCTGAATTGTTTTAGCCGAAATTCCATATTATGAAAATTGGGAATGGTTTCACCCAGAGTACCTTCGGGCAAATCCGACAGCATCGATTGAAAACGACCGAATGCTTTACCGGCTTGGTATGAAAGCTCGGGATTGATTTCGTTATATGTTTTGCTGCCCGAAATATACAGGCAAACGCGCCAATAGCTGTTTCCGTCGAAATGATAAAATTTACCGTCATCCGCAGGGATAAAGATCAACACTTTTCGATTGACATCCGTTTCGCCGGAAGCGGTCAGTTTTTCGCTAATATGCGAAGTTACAATACGAATATTATTGGAAAGCAAATCCACATCTTTGAATATGTGGTAATTGATGCGCTGAAGAACGTATTTTGCTTTGCCTTCGCGGGTTTTTCCCAAAAATGTATCGTTGATATGACCATTGCCGAAAGGTTCGACAACGGTTATTTTATCTTCTATCTGAAATTGATTGCAGAGCGCCGGAGACGCTTGTGTTTTTTCCATAGACCTATTCCGCAAATGTTAATTTACTCAGTTTATTCCATCCTCCGCGCGTGAAGTCAGGGATTTGCACCGGCGCCGAATTATGGTCTAAAGATATTTCGGTCAACGGAACCAAACAGCACCATTCGGCAAGGTCATACACATCCATATCCAAAGGCAAACCTTTTTGCAGGCAATGAATCAAACGATAATCCATGATAAAATCCATTCCTCCGTGACCGCCCACTTCTTTTGCTTTTTCTTCAATAGCGGCAGCAATCGGATGTTTATATTTTTGCATTAACGCCATTCTAACTGGATCCGGTACAAATTCTTCCGCACTTAGATTCGGGGATTTAGCTGCAATATCTCCCAACGCATCTTTACCCAGCGCATATCCTTCGACAGGATATTTATTGGCAAAGCCTTTGGTTCCAGTCAATTGATACATCCGGTTGTAGGGGCGGGGAGAGGTAACGTTGTGTTCTATCAAAATTGAGGCGCCTTTTTCGGTAGCAATCAGGGTACAGGTATGATCGCCGTTTCGGAAATCGGTTACCGTTTCGCCGGTTTTTTCTTTGATATATGCCGGATTGCCGATGGCTTTTGTATCAACGGAAACCAGATAATTTAATTTATCGCCGCGATGAATATTCATTGCCTGGCAAATCGGACCCAAGCCATGCGTAGGATACACGTCTCCGCGCCGCTTCCGGTTGAAATCCATGCGCCAGTTGTGCCAGTATTGATTCCAGAAAGGTTGCAAACCATGAATATAAGCGCCTTCGCCGTGAATAATGTCGCCCAGCAATCCCTGTTGAACCATATTTAAAGTGGTCAGTTCAAAGAAATCGTAAACGCAATTTTCCAGTTGCATGCAATGTTTGCGCGTTTGTTCCGAAGTATTTATCAAGTCCCATATTTCCTGCATAGTATTTGCCGCAGGCACTTCAATAGCTACGTTTTTACCGTCTTTCATCGCCTGAACGCCAATCATGGCATGATGTTTCCAGTCGGTAGCCACATAAACCAAATCCAAATTCGGCAGCGCAGTCACTTTCCGCCAGACTTCTTCATCGCCGTAAAACTCCTGCGCTTTTGGAAGCCCTCTGCTTTCCAATATTTTATTAGCCGATTCAACCCTGTCTTTTTCAACGTCGCAAAGCGCAACGATTTGAACGCCGTCGATATGCGTCATTCTTTCCACGGCTCCGGGTCCGCGCATGCCCAATCCGATAAATGCCACTCGAACGACCGGTATCGGATCGGTTCGGAGTTCTAAAACGTCAGTCTGACCGGCAGGTCGCACTGGAGTCGGCGTTTCAATCATTTGAGCCGTAGTTCCTTTGTTACAGCCTGCAAGTAAGTAAATAATACTTATGATTAATAAATAATACGATTTCATGAATAAAATTGTTTAGATAAATTATTATACCCCTAAATCCCCTAAAGGGGACTTTATGGCAGTGAAATTATATAGTATATGCTCTAAAAAGCCCCCTTCAGGGGGGTGGGGGTAAAGTCCCCTTTAGGGGATTTAGGGTTTATTTTTCGCCCTCAGCGTTTCCCTTACAATCTTTCCCCACTCTTTCAAATCGTTGTTCGACCAGGGACCTTTGGGATCGACTGTATCGTCTTTAATCATGGAGCAGGTTTCGTTTTTAGATGAAACCGACCAGCACGCCCATGATAACTTGTTTGTTTCCATCCACGTCAGCCATGTATTCCACGAATCTTTGTCAATCGGACCGTCGCCGCTTGCTTCCATTCCCGCACATTCCGAAACAAACAGCGGAAGACCTTTGCTCAGTGCATAATCGGCATTTTTACGCAATAGTTCTTTATGCGTTGCTGCATAAAAATGCAGCGTGTACATGAGATTTGTATAACCGGCAATGGGAGAATCGGCTGCAATGTGAATATCCTGATCCCAGTGCGGACATCCTACAAGAATGACGTTATTTTTGTCAAATTCCCGTATTGCCTGAATGACGGTTTCCGAATAGGCTTTCACATCATCCCACGATTGGCGGACTGGTTCGTTGAAAAGCTCATAAATGACATTCGGATATTTGCCGTATTTTGCAGCCATTTTCTTGAAAAATTCGACGGCTTCCGGCGTGCGAATGTTATGGCTATGCCAGTCAATAATCACATAAATGTCGTTTTTAATTGCGGCATCAATCACATTCGTAACTAATTCCGTTTGCAATTGCGGATTGGAAATATAGGCTCCATCGGGTTCAACACCCATTGCCGCACGCACTACCGAACATTTCCAGTCGGAAACCAACCAATTGACGGTTTGTCCGGTATAGAATTTGCCGTACCAGTTAGACCAGCCAAAACTGATACCCCGCAAGACAACCGGTTTGCCTTTTTTATCAACCAAATGAATGCCTTGCACTTTCAATTGTCCGTGTTTGGAAACCGGACCGGCATAAATAGAGATGCTTATCCCTATTGCCAAGATAATAAGAAGATTTTTTTTCATAAAAATTTATATATTTTATTTTGGATTAATATCAATTTATGTTTCTATGGTTTTTTCATGAAAGTCAAACTTGATGTTTTTAAACTGTAACAAAAAGTCCATTCCTATCAACCCATCAACAAAATCGGTTATTTGCAGAGGAAATTTTTAAAACATTTACTTCAAAATTAACCATCTCTTTTCCGAACAAGTTTAATTTAGGAAGTTTAAGTATTTTTAAATACATACCACCGCCTGCCGTCATTAATCTATCACCTGTTTTCAATCTTTTTATATCAAAACCGAGCCGAAAAACAGCATCCTCGTCAATGACAGTTATTGATGCGCCTGTATCGAGAAAGAATTTGAACTCCCTAACATCGTTAATACCTTTTATTTTTGCACGAACAATGATTTTTCGTCTTTCAATCAACAAATCATGCTTCATAGTATCCAATTCATTGCAAGTGCTTTATCGCCTCTAATACCGCCTGTATATTCAATCATCGAATAATACGGTTTTAATTCAAGTTCCTTTTCTACAACCTTTTTGTGGCTTTTATGCTTATACAGCAATATACCTTCTTTTAGGTGCGGAAGCGGATCAAAAACGGGGTTCTCTAAAAGAACAAACCTATCGGGATACTGTTTTTTTATCGTTTCCCATGAAGTGTATCTTTCTTGTTTTGTTTCCATTGTAATATATTTTAAAATTCAACTTGTAATACTTATTACGCCGTAAAGATAATCAAAAATAGTGAACCTTCACAATTAGAATAAAAAAATGTTCATAACTGCTCAATGCATTGTTGAAAACTTTTTTGTTAATTATTGATTCCATTTTTGGCTTATGTAGTAAAAACTATTACTTTTGCAAAAAATATTTAAAATAAGCAAAACATAATATTATTCTAAATCAAAAAGTTAATGAAAACAGCAAGATTTTACTTATTATTAATGTTGCTCACTGCAGGAACATTATTATCTTATGGTCAGGTAACGACATCGTCGATTAGCGGCAGGGTGACAGACGGGAAAGACGCATTAGTCGGAGCAAGCGTCAAAGCAACGCATGAGCCTTCGGGAACGGTTTATGGTGTAGCAACCCGTTCGGATGGTACATACAGTTTATTAAATATGCGTGTTGGAGGACCTTATACAGTTGAGGTTTCGTATTTGGGTTTTCAACAGAAGACTTTTTCCAACGTGCAACTTGTACTGGGAGAAGAATTAACACTAAATGCTATCTTAACCGAAGATACGAAAGTATTGAATGAAGTGGTCGTAACAGCCAGCCAAAATCCGGTAATTGCAGCGAATCGAACAGGGGCGCAGGAAATTGTTACCCGTATCAAAATGGATAAACTCCCGACATTAAACCGATCTTTGAATGATTTTACCAAGTTAACTCCCATGAGTAGCGGAATTAATTTTGGAGGGGTTTCTTATCGCTTTAATAATGTAACGGTAGATGGCGCTTCTTTTAACAACTCTTTTGGTTTGAGCTCTGCTTTAGGTGCTTCGGGTATTGAGCCTATTTCTTTGGAAGCTTTAGATCAAATACAAGTAATGATTGCGCCTTTCGACGTACGCAACGGCGGTTTCACCGGTGCCGGCATCAACTCGGTAACAAAATCGGGTACTAACGATTTTCATGCAACTGCATATACTTACGTAAAAAGTCCGGATTTAATGGGATACCGTATAAAAGACCAAATTCAACCGGTTACTGATTTTTCAAACCGCCAAAACGGACTCAGCATATCCGGTCCGATAATTAAAAATAAATTGTTTTTCTATTTGAACGGAGAAAGAGATCGTCAGGAAAGCCCCATTACTTATACAACTAAAACTACGGGGGGTAAAGTTAGTGCCTCTGATTTGCAAAACTTGTCCGATTTCTTGAATAAACAGTTCGGATATAACCCCGGAAGTTTCGACGTAACAAAAACCAATACGCAAGCCGATCGCCTCACTGCACGCATAGATTGGAACGTCAATTCCAAAAATGCTTTTAGCGTGAAGTATTACTATTTGAAATCATTTAACACTAATTTTCCATCGACTTCCGGTGCGCCGACAAACGGACGAGGACCGAATCAATATGCTATTCCTTTCTCTTCCTGCTTCTATCGCACCAACAATAATTTCAATATCTTAATAGCCGATTTGAATACGATTATCAGCGATAAGATGACCAATTATTTCAAGGTGGGCTACTCGGCAATTCGCGATTACCGCGATATGGATGGCGGATTTTTCCCGCAAGTGGATATTCTAAACGGAGGCAGTCCGCTTCAAGCCTATACAACTTTCGGAACAGAAGCCAATTCATACAATAATAGATTGAATACAGATATTTGGCAAATACAGGATAACTTCATCATCAATTTGAATAAACATCAGATTATGATTGGAACCCAAAGCGATTATCGTTCTTTCCTGAACGGTTTTGCGCAGAATTATCCGGGCGCTTGGGTTTTCAATTCATTGAGCGATTTTGAATTTAATGTGCTGGCTACAAAAGATTATTTAGCAAACCATGGCGGAAACATCAGCGGTTTTGATATTCGTAAATATAATCCTGTAGATTATGGCTTTGCGTCAACAGTTACCGGTATAACCAATAATGCAGGTACGGGTAATACTTCTTATCGCCAAAAATATTCGATGACAGATGATTTTCCTTATGCAAAAGTAAATGTATTGCAACTTGGATTCTACGTACAAGACAAATGGAAAATAAATGATCAATTGAATATTACAGGTGGTTTGCGCGTGGACATACCGATTTTCACGACTAAACTTCCGGCAAATCCGGCTGTTGCGGCAGAAGCTTATCGTGATGGAATTAAAATTGACGTGTCTAAGTACCCCAATGCAAAACCGCTGCTTTCTCCGCGTTTGGGATTCAACTATCAACCACTTGACGACCATTCTCTACAACTTCGTGGAGGTACGGGATTATTCGCAGGAACGCCGCCATACGTTTGGATAAGCAATCAAGCCGGTAATAATGGCGTATTATTCGGCGATATAAATGTTTCCGGAGCAGCAAACTTAGCCGGTCTTGGATTTACAGGTGATTTTAACACCTATAAACCGGCAGCCGGTTCCGCTACGCGGGCAGATATATCAATTACCGATCCGAATTTCAAATATCCTAACAATTGGAAAAGTAATTTTGCTGTCGATTACAAATTTGGCGATGGTTGGATTGCGACCATTGAAATGCTTTATTCAAAGGATTTGAATGCTATTTACCACGATAATATCGGAATTCAATTAACTCCTAATTTTGTACAAGACGGAGGAGATGGAAAAACTCGCCCACTTTATAAAACGGGAATAGGCAATTATATGAGCGATCAATCCGGAAATCAGGGCGCAGCAAACAATGTAGTGCTCTTGCGTAATAGCAACAAAGGGCATTCGCTTTTCGGAACGGCGCAAATTCAAAAAACATTTACCGACGGACTGCTGAAAGGATTATATGTGAATGCCTCTTACACGACCGGAGTATCCAAAGGACTTACCGACGGTACTTCTTCCGTAGCTTATTCGGCTTGGCAATATCGTCAGGCAGTTAACCCCAATGCACAAGAAATGGGATACAGCGCAGGGTCATTTGGCGGTCGTTTACTTGCATCCGTTTATTATACGGCTAACTGGAGTAAAAATGCTGCAACAAATTTTGGATTCATATATCAAAGATATCGTCCTTACCGTTATTCCTATACATATAGCGGAGATGCCAATGGAGACGGATCTTCGGCAAACGATTTGATATATATTCCTAAATCTTTTGATGATGCAAAAGATCACCTGTCGATAAATGGTGATTTGGTATCAGGTAAACCTTTGACAGGAAACTTTGATACTAAAGAAGAAGCTTGGGCTGCAATGGATGCTTTTATTTCTCAAGATCCCTATTTGAGCAAACATCGCGGCGAATATGCCGAGCGCAACGGCGCCGTAACTCCTTGGGCGAATCAATTAGATATGAGCATTTATCACGACATTAAAGTTTTCCAAAACAACGGACGTTTCCATACGCTTCGTATCAGTTTTGATATTGCCAATTTTTTGAACTTGTTGAATAAGGATTGGGGAGTTCAAGAAATGACCGTTTTAGGTACTGCTTCAAGTAATCAATACCAATTTTTAAGCATTACTCAAACTCCATCCGCTGCCAACGATTATACTTTGAAATATAGTATGCGTAAAGATTTACCGAAAACGTTCCAAGATAATATCGGAACCGGCTCACGCTGGCAGGCGGTGTTTGGGATAAAATACATATTCTGATAAAATTGCAAGTAATAAAATAGTGATACTGCAAAGAAAAGCACTCCAGCTGCAGTATTTTTTAAAACAATCAATCCCCAAATCATTCATTTGACTTGGGGATTTTTCTTTCTTTCTTTGGGACTATAATTAACGCTTTCAATATCATCTTTAAAATATTGAAGCAATTGTTTTATCAATTATCTGTTCGAGAAAAGGATGTTTTATCCTTCCATATTTTTTGATTACATCTCTTTCTGTAAATCCTGATAATAACCTGAGTTCCGTTTAAGAAAAAGTAAAAAAGGTTGCATAGTTGAATTTATTTTAGTATATTTGTATTTGATTATCAACAAAATAAAAAAAAAGGAACAGCTATGCTAACCAACGACAAAATTACTGAAATTTACTGTATTGTGGACGATTTCTGCAAAGAATTTGCTCAAGAGTTTAAAAAACTTCAAATGCTACCAGAGGACGGCATAAAGCACAGGAATCGTTCCTGCGAGATGTCCGACAGTGAAATTATGACTGTTTTGTTGCTTTTTCACTTCGGAACATTCAAAAATTTTAAGCATTATTACCTGCATTATATCGGCGTACATTTGAAGAGTGAATTTCCGAAACAGCTATCTTACAACCGTTTTGTTGCAATCGAACACCGTGTTTTTATACCGATGATGTTCTTTATTAACACGATATGCTTTGGTAAGTGTACCGGAATTACTTTCGTGGATTCCACCTCAATCAAGGTTTGCCATAACAAGCGCATCAAACGAAACAAAGTTTTTGATGGCATTGCCAAAGTCGGTAAAGGCACGATGGGATGGTTCTACGGCTTCAAGCTACATTTGGTTTGTAATGACAAGGGCGAATTGCTATCCTTTTGTCTTACTCCCGGAAACGTGGACGACCGAGACCCTCAAACACTTAAAACATTGACTAAAAAGTTATTCGGAAAACTTTTCGGGGATAAAGGATATATTTCCTCTTCCCTTTTTGAAATGCTTTTTAACAATGGCATTCATTTGGTAACCGGTATCAAAAGCAATATGAAAAATCGTCTGATGAGTTTCTACGACAGAATACTACTACGAAAACGGTCTATCATTGAAACAATTAATGATGAATTGAAAAACATTTGTGAAGTGGAACACACTCGACATCGTGCCATGCATAACTTCGTGATGAACTTGATTTCTGCGCTTGCAGCCTATTGTTTTTTTGATAAAAAGCCTGCTATCCGATTTAACATGGAAAAACCAACAGGACAACTCTCTATCTTTTACTGATTTACATTTATACACTTGCTTTCTTTCCTTGAAGGAACTAACGATGAATAGTTCTTCTAAATCATTGTGCCTATTTGTGTATATTGCTGTTTCCTATATCGCTTAAACGGAACTGAGGTTAATAATTGACATTTAACATAACTTTTTTCAGGTAAGTTTTTGGTTAACATTTCATCAGTCAATTCATAAGCATACTTATGAAAAACGTTATTTGTTGAAATCATTACCAAATAAAAAAAGCCCTCATCCTCTTGCAATTCATCATTAGAGACTATAATAGTAAAATGCTCTTTAAATTCTCCCGTCGGAAATAAAAAATTAACCAAAACAATATCTCCTTGTATATATTTCATCTGTTAATCTAAATATTTTGCAAATATTTTGGCTGAATTAACTTTACTCGTGTACAGAAATGCTGCTTTTTCTTCTTCTGAAGTTAATTTTCTGTCTATTTTTTTCCACGTTCCATTAGGAAGAAAATTCATGTCGCTTTTTCTCTTTGGAAGTTTTTCTATTGTACTATAAAACATAATGACTGTGTTTATTATAAATAATTCTTTTACAAAAATAATGATAATATTTTAATATTACACAAATTATCTCAATTTTTTTCGGATTATAATTAATAGTTTTCAATATCATCTTATCAAACCCCTCAAATCTTGACTTTCGGTTTATACATATCCTGAGCCGTCAAACCGCATTCTTCTTTCATGCGGATGGCATATTCCATCTTTCCCAAATCGTTGGCTCCGCCGTTGTTTGTTCCGAAAGTGAATTTCACGCCGGCGGCTTTGGCTTTTTGGATAATCGCCTTGCTTGGTATCTTGTAGCGATTGTTGATTTCAAGCGCCTTCCCGCTTTTTGCCAAAGCGCTGATGAATTTATTCTGGCGGGCTTCCGTCCAAAAGGCATCGTAGCGGTCGTTCATCCGGTTGGGCAGGAAGCAGGGATTGACATATACATTCATCGGCTCTTGCAGCGCTCCGCATATCCGGTCAACAATCATATCCATGTATTGCTGTTCGTTATCGATCCATGTTTCTTCCGGAATCCAGAGGTGGGTGCGGCGTCCTTTCAGGTCGGAAAAGGTCAGCGCATCGGTAAACACATAGTCAAATTCGTTGCGCACTTCCGGAGAAAAAGTGTTCACCCATTCGCGCCCTTCTGCCTGCATTGCCAGAATAAAAGGCTGAGAGCGCATCGAATCGAGGTAAGCCATCACGCCCGCATCGTTGGTAATGGGAAAACCAATGCCGCAATTGGGAGCTACGGCATAATTGATTCCTGTCTTACGCGACAATCGAACCAAATCTTCTTTAGTCAAACCGCCTTTCAAATGAATGTGATAGTCCAATACGGGAAAGTCTTCCTGATGCAGCCGGATAATCGGATCGGTTTGCTCGTCTCCCGCTTGCGCCAATTGGGCTTGAATATCGGCTTCTTTTGGATTATCAAGCGCTTTCACGCTGATGCGGCGAAATTGGAGCGCTCCTTTTCCTTCACTGACTATGGCAAAAGTTCCCGACGAAAGCAAAGCCGAAGCATGAGCGCCGGTGCGGAACGGAGCAGCCGGTTCGATGTATTCCACCACAGGACGACCGTTAATAAACACGGCGATGGCTTTGCCCTTCACGGTGATGTCCATTGTGAACCAGTCGTATTCTTTCACAAGACTTTTGGTAAGATTGCGGACAGCGATTAAACTTCCGCTCATCTTCCACCATACGGAATCGTTGCGGTCGTTGTTGAGCGCTACGCAATAACCTTTGCTCAGCGCTGAATCGGTATGAAACCAAACGGCGCCTTTTCCACCGGCAGTTGTTCGGAGTTCCATGCTGAGCGTGAAATTTTTGTACTGACCGTTTTTGAGAATCGCTTGAGCGCCGGCGTCTGACAGATTCAAAATGCTGTCGCGGACTTCGGTCTTACCTGACGTTGTCCATTGGTTACTGTCTTTTCCGTCGAACAGCGGGCGGTTGCCTGTTTGAGTGCAGGACATGAGCAGGAAGCAACAGCATCCTGCTCCAAATTTCAATAAATTTTTCATGAACAGTTATGTTTATGTATAGCTAAAATTAATTCTATCATTCATGGCACAAATGTAATAAAATAAATTTACATCACTTCTATGCGGCATGAAAGCGTATTTCCTTCATCATCGACGACAGTAATGATATGAGTTCCGGTTGAAAGTTTGACCGACAGTTTGTGAAAATCGGCAGTGGAAGTAATGTATTCGTTGTCGATATGCCAGAAGACGGTGGCATTGCGGTTGCTGTGCGCAAGTTCAAAAGTAAGGTCGCCAATCGACCCGTCCAATTGCTTTTGAGGATAAACCGTTGCATTATTCCCTTGCGGATAGATGAATTGCATGGGATTCTGTCCGTCTTCGCCGCAGCCAGGCAGGAAAGGCGGAAGGGACTTGTATTCGGGATGCTGTTGCCGGTAATACCAAGCCCAGGCGGGTGGTAGCACAAACCAGCTTTCCTGCAGGGCAGCATGCGAACCCACGCAGTTTTCATAGACTCGAAAACGCCGGTCGGGCGTTAGATTGACGCGGATATGATAGGGGCAGGCATTGGATTGCAATCCATTGGGACAAATCAGAACAGTATCGATATCTTCGCAAAACCTTCCTTTGAGGTGACCGGATTGCCGGCAAACTTCCGCT
>JGI20166J26741_12086695_pt1 | contig 18699 bp, 8 predicted proteins | sample TergutCu122P5_FD_26741 | JGI IMG/M metagenome (IMG submission 26741)
GAAAAAAAAAAAAAACCCCCCCCCCCCCCCAAATCCACATACTGTCTCTCTCAAAGACGTGGTACCCACATTCAGGCCATGTTGCCCAGTTCCGGGGACACAGTTCATGATCAAAATATATTTCTTGTCTCAGATTTCAAATTATAGTTTACATATATGACGCGGGAAGATGGAAATCGTCATACGTCAGAAATGCTAATCGCAGATAAAAGGATCCAGTTCTGGAACATAACATTACGTTCCCAACATTTTTATAAACATTTTGAACTTTTGGTTTCAAACGAGCTACAAATTTTTAGGAAGCGGAAGTCCGATTACGGTCCTATGGAAGGTAACTCGGTGAAGTCTGGTGCACAGTTACTAATGTTTCGGGAAAATACACTGACTCCGTCACGTTTTCCTCATTCTCTCTACACCACTCCTGAAGAGTGAGGCAGCAAGGGCCTCTGAAACCAGACTACACGGCGTTACACACCCACAAGGCTGCAACGTCATATACATCGCACAGAGAATAGCGTTATATACCCAATGGAACACCTTGTTCGCAGTAAATTCCGCCCACACCTCACTGAGCAGTAAGAAAGCCAGCCAGTCATTAATGCCCTCAAGATATCTCCTGGTACCTACAACAGGCAGCCCACCATGAATTCCCCCACTTACAGACTATTCTAACCCACTTCAGTACATCCCACCACAAATTATTTGCCTACAATCCATTTTCGGATCCTACCATGTCTCATTTACATCTTCATCTTGAATTCCATTCAAAGGCGTACTCTATGCTCCATAAATATCCATCTTAAGGAACCCCACTGCTGTTCCACCAACCCACGGGCCCTAAAATGTTCCCAGGCGCAGTACACACGTAATTTAGGTTTCAGTCTGCCCTTTATTTCATTAAGTAAGTCTTCTAGTAATATAAAAAGGGTAAAGAAGGGTCACAGACAGGCAAGCCGACACGTAATAATTTGGTGGCTCTTTAAGTGAGTTTGCAAAATTGCGAAAAGCGACTATTAACTTCGTCATGTCTGTCCGTCCGTCCGCACGGAACAACTCGGTTCCCACTGGACGCATTTTCATATTTGATGTCTGAGTTTTTTTCGAAAATCTGTAGAGAAAATTCAAGTTTCTTTAAAATCTGACACGAGTAATGGGTACTTTACATGAAGACCAATATACATCTTCGGTCATATCTCGCTCAATTTTTCTTAGCATGAAACACGTTTCAGACAATAATTTCAATAACTTTTTTATTTTTCGAAAATCGTGTCTTTATAAGACGTGGAAAAATACTGTAAAGGCGGACAGGGCACAGATGACGATAAGGCGTATGCGGGTTGCATGCTGTACACCTAAGGCTACAAACACACACTGAAGAGTGTGTAATACTTAATGCTTTTCCTCCGCAGCAATGGTTACAGGAACGCGCCTCATCGGTACATTATACGTATGTTGTCTGTCTTGTTAATCCTGTCGGGCTGCAGAGTGCTTTCAAGGCTTGGACTCCATATCAGATGATATTAAGATGATATGTGGCATGCCTGCGAATGCCACATACAAACTGCAAGCGGCGAAGTCCAGAGAAAAATATTTGAAGTACAAACTCATGAATATAGCGTACTTAAAGGAGGCTTGCGGTGAACCGGATGTGTCGCGGATAGAGGCGGCCACGCAGAGACTTTTGCAGGACCATCTTCTTGGAAGACGAAGGGGTCGATAGAACAGCATTAATATCGATTTTAGGGTAGGAAAAAATCACCCTACTATTCGACCCTATACAGTGCGCGACAATTACGGCGTCTTAAAATAATCCACAAATAAAACAAGGTTCAAATCTTCTGGGATGTTACGCTGTGTCCAGTGGTGAATACCTGCAGACTTCTGGGACCTACGAAACGTCTGTAACCGGGTTGACAAAGCATAACATCCCAGAAGACCTAAAAATCTATCAATACCGCTGCGATAAAAGTGAAAGTAATATCTCTCGAACAAAACAAAGTTCGTCAGATTTATACACTAAACCCTCCACATCAGTAGCTTGCTACCAATGAGACACATTCCGATAGTCAAACTGCCAGGTTTTATGCCACTGACATTACCGGTTATGTACGCTCTTGATTCGGCACTGTTATGAACCCAGGCCGACAGGCAAAGGACAGCGACGTCATCGATCCAGCAGGGCGAGGCCCGTAGGTAAGCGAATGGTCCTGAAGCACTGCATGCAGCCTCCCCCTCTTTCATTTCATCCCTCCAATCACATCCCTTCATCCACCAGCTCCTGACCCAGGCAGGTCGGGTCATGAGGAAAGGTCATCCCGGTACAGCCGCACTGAAAACGGGCCTCGACGTCGTTTAAATCGTCTACGCGAGCATTTCGGTCACCCTGGCAACCCCTCGTAGCGTGTGACGTGGCTGGACTATCCAGTAGTAAAATGGGTGGGGAGAAGGCAACTATTAGGTGGTTGCCATGGATACTGGCGGGAACGAGATCCTATTCTACGGGCCCTGGGAAGTGATGCTGCATCGATGCCACGCCCTTGTAATCTGCAGGACAAGCAGCTCCTCCAACACCTAAAATAATACATCCCACCCCCGCATCGACCAGCGCTACCCAAGAACCTTGCATCCGTCGACGAAAATACTAAAAAGATGCGTTCTCGTTAATCACGCTATATTCGTTCTCACATGGCCATCACCGAAATTCGGCTGGCAAAAACATGGATCCGCAAATCGTCCGACGTCCAGAAGCCACCTCCAAATCCTAGGCGCCAAAGCGGTGACAAGAAGTTCCATACCTGAGGACACACGATCCTGGGGTTATCTGTGAATCTCACTGTTATCTGGCGTTTTCTCATTTCAGGCATGTCAAATGATACGCTTTCCTTGCGTGTAAGAAAAAATCTGTAATTATTATGAAAATATAAGGCGCAAGCGTACAAAATTTAGTCGCCGGGGATTTGTGTGCGCCTGGCCCAAGTTCCCACACGGAACCTCAGTTGATACTGGTAAGGAAATAATGTCAGCACATCAATTTCTTGGTGGATTGGAGAGAGACTCATTATTCTAACGTGGCCTATGTCCGTTACAGCAAAGCTGTAGCAACTAGAAGGAAATAAATGCAACTGCCAATAACCATCAGGCCATATTCAAGCCTGAGTGACATCCGTCCTTCTTTCCAGACGCAAAATACATAATACTATCATCAATCGAACTCCAATATTTATCCACATGGCTTGTCCGGATTTAAGGCGGGCTGTGCATCGCAATCGAGGGCTTCCCACGCCTCTTTTTCCGACTATACCCATAGCTTTCTTGCCTCCTGCCAACCTCATATGTTCATCCAATTCTGAGCCCATTCCGTTAAAGGTCAATCTAAACAAAATACCGCCGTATCTTTATCATAATAAGACGGCATGGGATCATCTTCTTCATGGACTCTATCATCTCGAGTTTAAAAACAATAACGAAAGATAAAAAGTAATGAAACATTACGTTTCTGGCACACGACTGGTCACTGTTCTTGTGTTTCAGCAAGAGACGACTCAGTAGCTGCTGCCAGGTGTCACATACCGTCGTCACACCCTTGTAGATGACTCCCATAAGAAGGTTTGTTATGCAAAGGTAATGGCAAAGCTGTCCCTGTCCACGCCATGGGGGAATGTAGAGGGAGTGACGACGGTACAGCTACTCCCACTCTGAACATCGGCACTGGATGGATGTGCGTGGCGTACCTCACGCCCCCACCGCTTTACCCCCGGTAATACAGCTAACGTTACCCACTGAACAGGGGGCTGTGTGGGCGTTTTGGAGAAAGGAAATATCACTTGGCATGCCGTGATTCGAACCCCTTATAGTCCAACCCGTAGATCAGTCACTATGCTGACTACCAGACATAAATTACGAATGAACTGCATTAGGTACTTAGACAATTCAAAACTTTTAAAGCCGATACATTTTATCAATATTTTCACTTAATACACTTTCAACGTATGACATTAGTCACTTATTCCGAAATGTTTCGGCATGACAATGCCACATTCGGGGAGAACATACGGAAACATATTGATTCAAAATGCAGGGAGTAAATAATTTTAAAATCGATACACTCATTCCTTATAATTTTCAAGGCCTCCCTTACCGACTGACGTTTTCAGTTGCAGCATTCAACACAACCACAGCCACATATCCGGATGTTATCAGCCTGTTCTGCAGAGCGACTGTGCCACTGCTCAGGCTGTTAGTCACTACCTGTCACCGCGGAGGCTCGAGTGCGATCCCTGGCCGAGCCATATGGGCTCGCGGCGGACAAAATGACAATGGGACAGGCTTCTCTCCGAATACCCCAGTTCTGCTTGTCATAATTCCACCAACATTCCATACCCATGTTTCATTCACCTACCACCGACGCTACGTAACTGGCAGCGTCTTTAAATTAAAATAAAAACTTGCTGCTCTGCAGTGCACACGTCAGTTCAGGTTGCTTGAAATAAATTTGTGGCGAGTAAACGCAGCGCTGAAGCGGTATATTTTGTAATACACTTCCTTGCATCTCCAACCCCCATTTATTGCAGTCTTAAAAACATGCGCGTACACGCCACAGACCTCAAAGTGTAATTCAGAGATGTGTACGGCAGAGAAGCTGGTATTAGCAGACTCATCCCTTGGAAACATGTACTTAAGACTTGAAATTATTATTATTATTATTATTATTATTATTATTATTACCTTATTCGATTTCTAACAACGTAAGTAAAAATATTTGAAAAATGTGACGAAGTTAAAGCAAGTTCGCAAAACCACACAACAAACCAAAATTTTATTAATGAAGAAACTGAGGACCGAATATATTCAGGGAATGGCTGCTATCCTTTGGTTCACATTTTGTTTTCCTGTTGTTTTGTATGGGTGAGGAAGCAGTTCCTCATATTAACCTCTAAACTGGGGGGGATTGTATATATTCAGGCAACAAGGAAATGTTGCTGCATTTTTAAGACATGTTACATGCAGCAGGTAAAGTAATCCCTGTGCAGAACCTGAAGGTTGAGGAGGCTGAGGCTTCCATATAACGTCAGCACATGAAGGGGTAAGGTCAGTTCTACGAACTGGCCGCCTTTTCCCCCCCCCCCCAAGAAATACCCCCAGCATTTATTTCTGTTATAGGCTAAGCCGACCCCAGGGCCATAGTGCGGCCGGAAGGATTACGTCAATGAAAAATTTCAATGACACAATCGGGAATCGAACCCGCAACATTCCGGCTTGTAATGGAGTGTCTCAACCAAATGCATTATCGCGTACCCCACGTCTGGGAACCCGGTGCTGATGAGAACATTTCGATCTACGACGGAGGAAGTAATTGGAGGATGGGACAGGCTTCATATGAAGGAACGTCAAGAACTGTAGCCTCACACTCAAACCAATCAGGAAAGATGGGTGGGGCATGCGGCATGCATATGAAGGAAATACACATTAAGTTCTCGCAGAAACAGCAAAGGAAACAAGGCCGCATGGAAGACCAAAGTGTATATGGGGAGATAATATTAAACTGGTGATTAAAGACATGGGACAAGAGGGTGTGTAGTGCATTCATCCTGTGAAGGGCAAATGCTTTTATGAAATTCGGGAAATTTCTTCACTACGTTAGCAACCATCGGGTTCTCAAATGGGGCTCTACTCCACATAATTTGTTGGTCTGATATCACATGTAATTGCATATGACTGAAACCACTCAAAACTACCAGTCATGGCTCACAAATTATGCAACATTCAGTTACTACAGCAATAAATAAATGACAACAAGTCCCACTGGAACACTCCGACCCACGCATGTCCTCAGAGGTCCAGTAAACGCGTGAAAAAAAAATCAGAATAACATTACTTTAGTTCGAACTGCGCCATTTTGTCGTAAATAAAGGACTCAAATGATTCGGTCAAATTAAGTTTAAACGGATTCATGAATGAAATCACATATCCTTATATATAACGCCCACAACGTTACATGGAACTAAAAGAAAATGAAACAGAGGCTTGGTCAATCAACGGTCCAATCCACACAAAGCCACAACACACTAACCTATGCACGTTCAGATTCATTCCATCTCTGCCTGATGGTCAAAATGATTGACCTAAACATGTAGCGGTGTGGAATAAATCTGAACGTGCAAAGGTTACTGTGTTGTGTTCTTGTGTGGATTGCACTGCTGACGAGGTTTCCTTCTCTCGGAGACCAGACACACACTGCAGTGGAAACAAGCAAACCCACTACTTTCAACGCGCCAGCAAGCACAGTCATCCCACGCAGTCAAATACGTGGACAGCCACATGAACCTTCCAATCCCCAAACAAGCTCGTTTCTCTACCACGTCGAAGTTCATTAGCGCTCTCCAAGACGGCCACACCCATTGTCCACTCTATCCTGTCTATCGGTTGGTTGTACGCAGCAAGGTGAATTCCTCAACATTTTGTCGTAGCGGTCAATGTTCCGCCCTCGTGGCATCTTGGCTTTCCCTTCTTCCAACTCTGGACCATGGCCAAACTCACATATAATCTCTTACGACTCTTATAAACTGACCTTGACTTTGACCAAGCATCTATCCGGACAGCAAATATAGACAAGACCCAGAAATAAGGCGCGCGATGAAGACGGTGGGTGGGGGGGGGACCTCTTGTCTTGTTAAGACGCCTTCGCCAAACTGCGAAAAGCGACTATTAGTTTCGTCATATCTGTCCGTCCGTCCACCCGCATGGAATAAATCAGCTCCTCATTTTCATCTCCGATATTTGAGTACTTTTCGAATATTTGCCGCGAAAAGTCAAGTTTCATTAAAATATGACGAGAATAACGGTTACTTTAAATGAAGACCATGTACATTTATAGTACCTCGAATAATTCTTCTCAAAATGAGAGATATTTCAGAAAAAAGTGATAGAGAAAACTAAAACACACACGCAGGCATATTACGGGGAAGTGAAGTATAGCTCTATTCATTCGTAACTTTGGCGCTAGGTGGGAGTCAACAGCATCAGGTCCTGGCCGCTTTACCTCCGAGGAAATCCCCGGTGACCACTGAATATGAGTCTAGGTGGTCTCTAGTGCCTCTCTTTGCATTTCTAGGAAGAGAAAAATCGCTTGCCCCTAGCATGGTTCAAACCCCGGGACGACCAACCCGTAGCCTAGACTTTGTACCAACTACCGAGCTCCCACTAAGTAGGACTACTGTACACCAGCACTCAATTCGTATCTACACGTAGAACATCGCAGCACTCCCACATCATGTTCGAAAGGCACCGGGTTCTTGCCTCAGCCCAAGAGTCCGACTATCCTGGCAGTTTTCCACTGTTTTTCCCAGTCCCTCCATGCAAATGCCAAGATAATTCCTTAAATGAGTCCACAACCGCCTCGCTCTACATACTTCACGAACTATCAATCATCCCATAATCCGAAGATGTCTTAACAACCCAAAAGCGTCATTAGACAAACGAAAAAACGAATCACAAGTCACAACTCAACAGCTACAGGCTGAAGCAAAGAACCGTTAAGGCCGATTCACACAAAGCATGGCGTGCTCATGCCGTACCCCTGCCATGCCATGCCGCTAAGGGTTTAGAATTTGTCTTTCCCATTTGATTTACACAGTGAGGCCGTGTCTGATTCACACTTGTAATGCCATGCCCATGCCACGCCCATGACATGCTCTGACCATTCCGTTCTTCTCAAAGCCACGGCACAGCACGGCCGGCGAGAGACGGTCTGTGGGCTACCTGCCCGCGTTCGGCTTCTTCCGGCTACCACGCAGAGTTTCACGAAGATTGTTATCAGAAGCATACCAATCCTCCTCACAACGATCCATACCTACGACTGTAAAGAGTGGTAGCAGCACACTACAAAAAAGCCGATCTGTTAAACTGTTGGACTAGCAGTTCGGATATTTCCGGCTACCACGCGGACTTTCACGAGGGACACGGCACTGTCGGAGCAAGGCAGCGGCGCGGCATGGCATGTGTGAATTAACGGCACGGCATGGCAGGGGAACGGCATGGGCACGGCATGCTATGTGTGTATCGGCCTATTACACCTCCCTCTACCACGTAACACCACATAGGTAACAGATTTACGTTTGACAGTCATTACGGCATGCCGCGTAAGAAAACTGCAGCACAGGAGCATATCTCGGCATTCTTTACACTCCTTTCTGCCCAACTTATTCTTTCTTTCTGTTTTGACAATGTTACAACTTCCACGTGCAGACTCCTATTGTAAACGTTTTAAAAACGGTCCGTCTAACGCCGCGTAGGGTAGTCGGTTTCCCGTTACAACCGCTCCATGACAGGGGCTTCGATTAGACGTTTGGCTAGTCTCTCTGTCATGCGTTTCCCTCCCCCCTTACCCGAGGGGATTTGGCTAAGACCTCAGACTAATCCCTCTGTTAAAACATCCCCCTTCAACGTACGGCTGCAGCGCCTCTACCGGTCGAGTACCTTTACAGGAATGTTGATGTTAAATGAGAAAGATTCCATAATTCTATGCTCAAGGCATACAATCACTGTTACAACAGTGTGAAAAATGCCTCTACCTTCATGGTGACTATGGAGAAAAGTATGACATTGTTCTGTTTTCTTGCGAGAAATGTTATTCCGAATAAAACGTTGCTGAATAAGAAAATATTCACTACTTAATCTTACTCTCCCACTGGCCTACATGGGTTGCCAATGGATGAAGGATGCCCTATAAAGATAGTGTCTCAGTGTTGGAAACTGCCTTCAAGAGCAATTCCTGTACCAGCTCACTACAGCTGTAACAGACCGTTTACAACAGTGGGTGGACCAAGGTCATTCATTTCAGCACTCCCATAGCAAGAGGGCAGTGGGTAAAATAGCACCGTCGACCTTGTACAAAGGTCCGCAAATTACAGACTGCGAGGGAGACGTCCGCTTCAGAATGGGCAAATCGGTGACCAGCGCCATGTGGCACAGTTCTTGTGGACAATCGGCTGGCTCCCTGCTCTCTATGGAAATGAATAGTCCATGGCCGTATTTACAACCCGACAAAGGATCATATTCTTCACCTCATGAATCCAGTTTCATATAACATCCACTTTAATATTATCCCCTCGCCCGCGTCACAAAACCTATCTCTTACCTCCAGCTCAACTAAAATTATGTATTAATGATGTCTGCCATGCGTGCCACACATCCGTCACGTCTCACTGCTCTTGATATGATCAAAGTTTCTGAGACACCAACAGCTGCCCAACTCATCAACAAATTTCGTGTGTTTTATGGAATCCGACATAATATTACTACGTTCACAAGAGCCCGCTACGGGGCCCTGTTACGTGTTAAAGAAATCCAATCCACGGTCTTCTCACATTTACTACATTCTCTGTGACATTACTGGCGTTAAATGCCTACTGAAATTTATCGAGGAATCGTTTCTTTTGGTATCTTCCTGCTTCATCTCAATGAACTCTTTCCTAACTCTGACCAGTATTACATTCAAACAGTGAAGTTACACCTCCATTCCTCAAATGGCTCACATTCGAACAAAGACTTACTTACACCTATGTAATTTGGTGTAAACTACACGATTCCATGCTAACAGCGTGAGAACGACATAACTTACAAGCACACACAAAGCGTCTCGTATATGCGAGTCTTGTCCGGCGATCGAATCCCCGTGACGTCGTGATTTTCCGCTCCCATCCAGACCGGCCCTGGCGCCCTCCCAGCCTCAAACACCAGGGGTACGGGGTCAATCCCGGTGGTACAGCGGCCGAAGCGTGGCGTTAACCACCCATCCACCCCCATCTAGCGCTGAGGTTCGAGAAAGTAAAGCTATACCTCTACCACCCACTGCGCCTTCATGGCAGGTTACAGGGTGAACTTTACCTTTTATATGCGAGTTTTCAGGTCTTCATGGTGGTGCAGTTGGAGATAAGACAGTGTCAATGAATAATCGAACCCCGGACGTTTCGAGGGAAAGCAGTGGCCTCGGAATGTCACGGGCCTGTTACCCATTCATGAAGTGTCATGCCCCATAACAAAGGAACACTCGTCCCAAATGGGTGTCTTCCAAGGGTAATATTTAGCAAATGTAAAGTTCCCCCTAGAACTGCCCACGAAGGCCAAGAGGGGGGACAGAGTTACAACTCTACTCTTTCTTTAACCTCGGTGTCAGATGTGAGTGGGTGATTAACGTCAGGCCCCGGCCGCTTTACCGCCAAGAATGACCCAGTACAGGAGACTGGGTGGGCCCCAGGGCCGGTCTGGATAGTATTTAAGACAATTATAAACCACGAACTTCCTCACTAAAGAACTTCTGCAGGTTCCTGTTAATTCATCTTCTTTAGTCCAGATAGACTCGAAATCACGTACGGGCACCAGCTCTCTTTTGCTCACGTTTTTCGTAGCCAGTTCACCTGCTCCAGGTGTATCCGTGCCAGCTCCTTCAAGCATATCACGGCCAAGGAAGGTACTGCCGCGCTGGGTGGAACTGAATGTGGGAGGGGGCTGTGTGTCAGGATAACCAGTCACCTGAAACCAGTACCTCACGAATGCAAGAACAAAATTCTCCCTGCCAAACCACACAAGATGCGTCAATTTTGATGTCAATCAACGAAGCCAGATACACCTGACCGGCGCCACTGCAGACGATAGCGCGCGTCACAATCGTCACACACTCTAATGCGCGAGATAATCCAGCAATATTACAAAGAATATTAGAAGAAAGGAAAATAATGGAAGTGACATACGGTTATTGCGGGGGGCGAGGTAAGGCGGCAAAATAAGCCTCATTTCTAGTTTCCCAAGCTTTGCAATCGCAAGAAGCACTGCATTGAGATAAGGGCCGCGTAAGTTTGATTTCCTGCTCAATGCCAAAATGTGTAAAATGCCGAATTTTTACAAGTGAAAGTAGGTGGTACACGTAGTTACTACGGAGCTTTAAACGGTTACTATACCGTGAGCTTAATTATAAACATGTGACAAGAGATGGCTCGTTTACCACTGAACATTATCCAATGTTTGTGCTCAATGTTGTAACAGTTAGCTCTTCTCGCATCTCCGGGCGAATTTACCTTTTTTTTTTAATTACTGTTCTCGGTTGCGAAAGCTGGAAATGCATACATAATATTCTAGCGTCCCTCTTATCGCTTCCCTGAGCACGGCAGCCGTCAAGGAGGACGCAGGCTCTCTATGCGTTCAAGCTACTCAGTGAAACAATAGAAGAGCAACCTGTATAATGCATTTGCACACCACCGGCAACTCAACAGCACTCAGTAGGTTCTTTTGCCTGCTACCAGAAATGAGACGCTTCTCGTCGCGCTAGATATTGCGGTGAAAGCACTTCGGTACACAACGTACATACTCGTACCTGGGTCAGCCTGCAAGTCGGTTTGCTGGCATCACTTCTCCACCGAGTCGTGCCCATTAACGAGAAATGACTGATTAGAAGAGGATCAGCGCCAGGTTATCGCACAGTCGGGTTGCTGTTTAGGGGTAAATCAAACCATTTCTGTTTTTTACAGTTCCAGCTCGCTTGGCTTAGTAATAATAAAAGCTGCTACTGACATCCGGAGCTATTCTTGCTCGGCGCCGGGCGTCTACGAAATGGGCGGTGCCTACAGGGGTCAGGGACACAGGGTTCACTGCTTCTAACGGGCGCCAAGAAGCCGGAAATAGCCCTTCCCACAGAACGCTGTATCATTTCTAGACAGCAAAGACGGGACCGTAATGGATTTCGTTATAAAACCTAGGTCCACATTCAGCCAACGACACGTCAGACGACAACTGTGACGTGTCTGTTTAACAAATCTAATTCTTTATTCCGTTACTGTGTCGCTATGTTACGTATTGGCGGTTACTTCACGTCAAATGAGGAGACTTAATTTCAAGTAAACATACAATGCTCATTTTCGGGCACTAGCGATGGCTGCCTACAGGGGCTGTAAAATATATCAATTACGCTTGGTAGAATTCGAACGTAGTAATCCTCCGAGTCGGAAGCACTAATGACGTGACAATTCTCACAGTTCCATAACTCTATTTGCAAAAGGCAGACACTTCCTCTTACCTCATCACTCCTAACTCCCATTCACAATATTATGTAGTACGCTTATTAAATTCCATACCTAAACTAGTCCAGGGGTGCACAAATCCCGGGCGCCGGATATCTATGGACCCTCGATATGGAAGTTGCTTTACGTCACCTTCCTGGCGCCTAGAATACGAGGCGGCTCTTACACTTTTGGAAAACAAATCTGCACCAATAGTATTCGATTTGTCGTCCCTGAACAGCTCATAAACAATAATTAAACAACGCTATCCCATGTCTTACAACGTATTAATAACAGTGTTTCATGAAAGGCCCTACGGGGATTGATTCAGCTTTCGACACGATGAATGTACAACAGAATGGAGAAAGATAACAGAGAACATGAATTTTATCCTTTAAAGAGTATTTTAAACATCGACGAGACGTACAATTACTACCATCTACAATTTAGATCGCGGGGTGGGAGTGAAATCTGTACAAAAGATCATCCAATACTGCATCGCACATGGAAGAGTATTAAAATGGATCTAGCGCAGGGGCTTGGAACCTCGTCCCGCGGCCGGAGTTATTATTAACACACGTCTTTGTAGCTTTTTATTTCTCGTACGTAGTGTAGGGAACATTTCAGTGGCATCAAGTAGTTCAACTCGATGTAGTAGTGAAATTCTGACCATCAAAGATTGTGGGATTCCTAGCAGAAGCATTTTCTATCATATGCTATATCTGAATAGGGAGCTGGGACAAGGTCGCCCGTATACAGTCCAGGCCACGGGCTGGAGAGTCCGGGGTTCGAATCCCGGTGGTAGCACAAAACATTCTTCTCCAAAATCGCCCAGAATCGCAATCCGCCCTGGGGCCTACCCAGCCCCCTACTGAATGGGCACCAGGGTAAAGCAGGAGGGGCGTGATGTTCAACACTCACCATCCAGCGCCTAGGTTAAGAATGAGTGGCGCTAAACCTTTACTCTCATACATGCGTTCATTAGCAAACACGGAAAACTTCACCTTTACCTTTTACTAGTGACACTACGATATAAAAAGGTATCTTGGGCCTACTTCATAGTACTTCGAGAACAGCAGTGGTGAGAATATCCGAATCTATCTAAGGTCATATTCGTAGTCAGTAGGGTTATTATGTCTTCCGGCACGTCTATGAAGCATGGTGTCAGTCCGAGTAACTGACAGGGTAACGTCGGGCAAAAACACCACTGATTGTTGTATTATTTCTTTTGGGTGATTCCCCGACGTCTGCATTTTATGTGCCGACGTTTCGGAACACTGCTCCAACTTCATAGGCGGTGTAAGCAGGAAGAATGCTTACACCGCCTACGAATATGAAACAGAGTGTTCTGAAACGTCGACACAAAATTCAGAAGCCGGGGAATCACCCAAAAGAAAGAATACAACATTCAGAACACGGCGAAAGTTTGAAATCAAGAGCTACACTGATAATGTCCTGCAAACCGTCCACACTTCATGACAAAATTTTTATATTCACATTTCCAGAGAACAGAAGTTTCGGAGAAGATATGTCCATGAAACATTGTAGACAATTCAAAAAATTCAGTTATGTAAGAAATACTATACTACAGAAGGCGCAAACATCGTAATTACGCGACGGAGGGACAAATACCACCAGGTATGCTTTACAGTACTTGGGTTAAGCAGTAGCCATTTTACACGGGAACGATACCTGGTAGTTTTCCAATACGAATAAGAACACACCATGGCATAAATAAAACGGAAAACGAAAATAACAAATCTGAATTGCAAATAAATAAGTCGACGTCCAAGACTGCTCGGATGAACAGAAACATTAAGGAACATACAAATGGCAGGAATTACACGCCGCTCTTATGGCAGCACGGCCCTCACCACATACAGTAAATAATCCACACTCCTGGATACTTCATTTGCTGAATGCAATTAATGCAGTCACCCTTGCAGTAACACCCTCTGGAGTCACGGCAATCGACGTCATCGTTCTTCCTGTTTAACAAATTGACCACGTGGTTCCGGATTCTCTTCGTTTCGCAAACATTACACAATTCTGCTGCCTGCAGGAACCAAAGATCGGTAACGAAAGTAGCATCTACGTTCAGCGACCTACGATTTCTTGCAGATTCTCTCTCCGTTTTGGACAGTGGAAGGTCACCAATGAACAGATATGATTATGATGATGATGATGATGCGGTTCTAAGATGAACTGGAGAATAAAGCAGGAGAATGGAGAAGGTTCCGTTTCCAGGCGTGTTTGCAAAATTGCGAAAAGAGACTACAGATTTGTCAAGTCTGCCTGTCCGTTCTTCTGTCCGCACGTAACAACTCGGCTCCCATTGGACGGATTTTCGTGAAATCTTATATTTGAAGATTTTCCGAAAATCAGTCGAAAAAATTCAAGCTGCATTAAATCTGACAACAACAACAACAACAACGGGTACTATATATGAATACCTATGCACATTTATGGTAATATCTCGCTCAATTCTTCTTAGAATGAGAAATATTTCAAACAAAACTTGTGGCGAAAATATAAACACGCATTTTATGTTCAATACTTTTTTTCCGTAAACTGTGCCGTTTAAGAGACAATACGAAAAATAATGGTACTGCCATACAAACCAGAGGTGACAATAATAGGGCGCATGCGCCCTGCATGCCGGATAACAGGTTTTGCACACAATGAATATGTAATACTTAATGGCTTTTCCACGGCAACAATAGTTACAGTACATTGCCCGTCTTGTGCTGGGATACGACGCTGCGCCAATGGGTAGTCGGAACCCGATGATTCTAGGCCAATCTTCAAATCGAAATGTCCACGAAAATGCTTCTTGGGCACCGCGGACCCTGAAGATGAGAGGGACACACGTCCATCCCTCATCTAGTGAATCGAAGTGCCTATCGACGACTTCTGGTAATTTCGCTAAGGAACTGGCTACTCCAGTCTCATCAATCATAAACTGGATGACGTACATTAGTTCGGTTTCTGTGTCTCCTGAACAGTGCTTTCAGACCGGCTCTGGGGTGCAGCCATTCCTATCCACTAAGTAACTTGCCCTGGAGCTGAAGTAACCGAGACGTGAGGATGGGCACCAAAATTCATCTAGTGCGGAGGTTAATAATACCCCCTCGCCCTTATACGTGATCACAACGTGATGACTAATGATGCACAGCCATATTTCTCCCATACTTTATTATAAAAACCTTCGAATTTCAAACACAGCCATACTGATGGTGTTTTTCAAACGTAAACAGGTTTCAGTCACAGAGCTACAGGGGAAGGAGGAAGGGAATTCGTAAAGCTCCCAGGTAAGCCTAACCACTACGAAACAACCAGGCCGAAGGCGTGTGGTAGCAGAATGGGTGGCATTGTAGTAAGGTGCAACACACAAATTCATGACATGAGGTTAAAGGAGTGCGGGGCAAAGGAGAGGGACTCATTACGCATAAATTCCACAACTTTACGCTTACCACCCCTCGCATATCCAACTTGGCTTTGAACTGGCAGTCAAATAAGCCACACCTTTTTTCCCTCCACAGAGTCACAATTTTTCCCGCCGATTTCCCCGAGTCAACGTTACATGACAGTAACGCAACGTAGACTAAACCACCCCTCACGTATTCCTCCACCAGGATGCACTAAGAGTTATGAGAATAAAATGCATCCCCCCCCTCAAAGGCCATCACAACTCAGTAGTGGTGGGTTGGCAGTATGATCAAAACAAGTTCTTTAAAATTTAAAAGGCGGAAATCGCATGGCTTTACGTGCAGCTGAGTTACCCAATTCAGAACTGTAACCTCGTGTGACACGGAACCGATACAACCCCTCTGTCCTCCCCTGCATATGAGCGCGGGAAAACACCAGTCTCCCCGCGTTCCTCACTAAAATATCGATTCCGTCGTTATGGAAACCAGCCCTCAACCCAACACGTCACCAAGCGACGCTTATTGAAAAATCGAAGTCTACGAGAACAGAACAGAGCAGAAGGGAGAGATGGTGGCTTGACTGACTAGAACCAAAACCTGCCCAAGTTCTGCTGCCCGCCTAGCATTCTCTGATCTCTGCAACACTCCGCACAGCCACTGTTGCCGATACTCACACCAAGATCAGGCTGTGGGCGTGGCAGATCTTCTACTGACCACATCAAAACACCAACACGCCTCGTAATTTTCGCCCTGGTGTGTGATCACTAAATGTCATTCACAAAGTTGTCACAAACGAAAAAAAAAAAATCTACTGTCCAAAACGATCTGCGATATGCAAAATGACGACTCGATGATAAAAATTCGAGCAATACATGACGTACTGAATGACAGGCATTACAGAAATTCTGGGAGAGTTTACTTGTGCCAATAAGAACAGAGAATAATTATAAATTACAGCCGAGGTGTAAAATTTATATACAATATATTATGTATCTGCCAGTAGATTCATTTAATTGCCTGCATGCAGCTTATATTTCTACTACTGAGTTACGGTTCGTTCCTTACATCAATCTCTACCCCCGTAAGAGCCGTCTATTTCGCAGCACAGATACCCTAAATGCTTCCCTCTTTACATCGGTCTACTCCCATTTTGCTACTCACACTATTACACTATTATTATTACACTACCAACAAAATCCCTCCTCTTCTCACCAACAGTTTTCTCACTTTATCATTCTCTACCCCCACAGCATTACTTAACAAACAAAACCTCACTCTTTCGGACCAGCGCCATGCTTATAATTATTTTCCAAATAAGGCAACAGTTATATGGCGAGAAACGGAACTATTCATTCACGAGAATGCGTTTGGAGACCGGCTACTATCCAGAGACCTCAACGCCCTGACACGACAGACAACGAATCACAGATAGTAAAAACATCAGCGAAAACACGAATTTTACCCCGTCATCACAAAGCCGTTTTTCGGTTAACGGGGTTAAGGAGAAGTGTTTTTTCTTCAAGATTTATCACTGTATAAACTGTGGCTCGCAACTTCAGTTTTCAGAGCTTCCACGATGGCAGGGAAATCAAACGTGTTACTTCTATCTCACCTGCTCGTGGTTCAAGAATAGTGAGGGGCAGCCAAGACAAACGAAGAGCCACATGGCCACGCAAGACGATAAGCCATTATAATCTTCAAACTGAAGTTACTCTAAATTATATCTAAACATTCAGTTCCTGCCTCAATAGGAACAGACTCTCCCCATTATCAAGATCAACTGGCATAAACGCAAGGAAATAATCGCTGTTTATTTCCAGAATCATACTAGACATACGCATGCACTGTGCGGGGAAATGAAATGTAGGGCATACAAGAGAGTATGCATGGAACTTCAAGGGATTATATCAGGTTTCCTTACACAACACGGTATGCGGAATAACAAGACAGGCTATGTACGTACGTACAAACGTAACACTGAGGCGCATTCGTGCAACCATTGTTGCCGCGGTAAAGCAATCACTATTACATACTCTGGGCGTGTGAGGCAGTAAGCATACAATGCGCGCGCGCTATGTGGTCATCTCTGGCCTGCCCGACTCTACAATGTCTTTCCACATTATCTAAAAAAACGGCATGATTTTCGAAAGAAAAAAAATTAATGAACAAAAGATGTGCGTTTTAATTTTCTCTACAGCTTTTGTGTGAAACATTTCTCATTCTAAGGGGAAAATAGTGAGATATGATCAAAAATATATGTTGGTCTTCACGCAAAGTACCCGTAATTCTTGACCGATTTTAATAAAACTTGAATTTTCTCGAAAGATCTTCGAAAAATACTCAAATATCAAATTTCATGAAAATCCGTTTAGTGGGAGCCGAGTTGTTCCATACGGACGGACACACATGACGAAGCTAACAGCAGCTTTTCACAATTTTGCGAACGCGCCTACTAGCTGGGCTTACATATGCACAGAACTACACACAAGAGGGCATCATCCTCTGTACCAAAATGAACTGGTACTTTAATTCACTTTATAAACACGAAAATTCTGGAAAGAACAAATGCAGCAGACACTTTCAACGAATCTTAAAACGTACTAGCAGCATTTGGTGCACTTTCTTTCCTGGCTGCCCATGAGGCCACTGTACAAGCACACTCCACGAAACTAGCCAGTGTTTATGAGGAAATGCCACTTGGCAACGTCACAGGAGCGGTGTGGACAGAACGTGGCGTCAGCCCCACCCTTTCGGGGTGGGATGAGGGAGGCGTCCAGACATGACGTCATCAGGGAACGATTCCCGATACAGCCTAGGGGCATCATCACACGGAGAGGAGGGAGATGACATAGGGAATGAACACAGAACAAGCAGCAGGCAAAACTGGCATTACTGTTACGGATACAACTGTTTGGGTCACACGGAGGGTCCCTGAGCCGTCATATGGGGAGGAAATGGCCCGTCCGATATGGCAATGAACCCCAACATCAGCCATAGCCAAATCAGAATCAAGTCCAGCAGCTCAAGATTTCAGTCCATGAACCGAACAGCTGTTTCTAGTTACTACAAAATTAAGGAAGGCTGCACGTTTGAATATACGGGCAAAAAATGTATGCTTACTATATATGTGGAAATAAAATGCCAACTAGATGCAACAGAGGTTTTTATTGCAGATCTTATTGTTTGCTCAACATGTTTCGGGCATCACTATGCCCATCATC
>JGI20166J26741_12087806_pt1 | contig 18699 bp, 11 predicted proteins | sample TergutCu122P5_FD_26741 | JGI IMG/M metagenome (IMG submission 26741)
AAAAAGGCCAGACAGGTGAAAAGCAATCTCAAGAGCATGATCATCACTTTCTTTGACATCAAGGGGATTGTGCATAAAGAATTTGTCCCAACAGGCCAAATTGTGAATTCCGGGTTCTACTGCGAAGTTTTGCGGAGATTGCGTGAAAAAGTGCGAAGACATCGTCCCCAACTTTGGGGAGAACAGACCTGGCTGCTTCACCATGACAACGCACCGTCTCACACTGCCGTCCTCACCCACCAGTTTCTGACGAAAAACAAAATTGCTCTTATCCCCCGCCCACCGTACTCCCCTGATTTGGCACCCTGTGACTTCTTCCTATTTCCTAAAATGAAATTGAAGCTGAAAGGACGTCGGTTCGATACCATTACGGAGACAGAAAAGGACTTTCAGGAAGCGTTCCAAAGATGAAGGAGACGGTGGGACCGGTGTCTACATTCGTGAGGGAACTACTTCGAGGGTGAAGGCGGCCGATAGGCCTTATGGTAAGTTTTATGATTTTTACAGCGTCAGTCTGGAAACTTTTGTATCAACTCATGTACTTCACTAGTCTGCAGTAATTAGAACATAGCCGTCCATAGTTGTCCTTATCTGCCCTTGCCTGAAGTAATGCTACATAATCCTGAGACATCCTCATAATCCCTTCTAAAATACCCGACCGTGCATCTTAACCGTGCACTTGGCTCCAGTCCGTCGTGATGCAGAATAATACACTCTAACGCGTTCTGTCCGTACCTAATCAAATCCGAGGGCATTTAACTTCAATTATTAGGCCTTGTACAGCTATACAGGTGGGTTTTAGGGTGTCATTCAGAGTGTCGCTTAAATAATGGTCTTGCGATTTCTTACACTGTGTAGGGTACGTCCGTCCCGGCGCTTCGGAAAACGCGCTACTTCCGTATACATGGTGGCAATCTGTTGCAAGTGGATGGCTGGAAGAAGGAAATATGTCAGTTACGGACAGAGCTTGCAGTTTGCAATGAGTTTTAACCAGTCATAGCTACGGAAATGGAACCTTGCTGTGTAATCGACACATTTCCTCCAAAACCCTTCAGCATCCACCTGAACAAAATTCTGTAAACCTGAAGATGCAACACTGGGACAAAATTTCCTACACAGTGTTAAATGGCAAAAGACCATTACTTTAACTAATATATATTTGCATGTGCAGTGTAAAGTTTTAATCATCCTTAATTACCACAATGAATTGATTATTTGACATGTCCGAACGTTTAAACTTCGAAAGTACAGCATAGTTGCCATATTTGGAATCATGTACTTCAGCTTATAAAGGAAGGAAACAAGATAACTGAGTTGAGCAGAGGATAGAAACAATGTAGCATGCATAGGCAGCTAAATTTTATATCGTCCCACATCCCTGGGTTGAAAAATGGATATATGGTATATATACAAATCAGGTAGTGTCAGTGCTGTAAATGGTAATCGTTAAATCGTAGGCATTCAGTGCCAACACAAGCGCTCAAAAATATAATTGAAGAATTAACAAGTGGTCGCCCCGCCCCCAGAGCGATAATCGGGGCCCCAGTGCGTCACGATAATAGAGGCCCCACTATAATTATTGACGGATTTCGTCCCTTATTTCATATAACAAAGATCATGAGTACTGTATTCTGAAAGACGACAGAAATCCAGTTCGAAAATACCCACAACAAATTTTAGTATTCTTTGCGTTTATGGGCACCCTTAAACAGCGAGGTCCTTTTGCGCTGCGGGGTCTGCAGGAGCCTTATTTGCGCCACTAAATATCAAGAATGACAACAAAAATATTCAAAGAAATCAAGGATCAGTAAGATCAGAATGGCGACTAACTACGAAAAGCTACGGTTGGAGAGTGCGTCCACCTTTTTCTGGTTTAATTCAAAGTACTGTGCACTTTGATCAACGGATATCACGCTTAATATATGTCAGACAAAAGAACATTTTGCTCAAACAAATCAGCATGTAAAAGTCTATATGCGGTTGACTAATGCTTTAATTTGTAGCGCAATTAGAGAGTCCTGAGTCACCTGGAGAATTGGGCTTGTGGGGACCAAGTTCCTGATGGCCTCGCACGCGAAAGAAGGTACCTCCTGACCGTCGAGGTTGCAGTTTGGGCTTGAGGTTAACAACTTCACTTCAGACAGCGATTTACACCGGAATGGACTACGAGAGTTTATATTAAAGCGATGGGGACGAGAGAAAAATTATAGAGCAGAAATCGTACATATTGTATCGCAAAGGAGGCCAGGGTCCTTAGATGAGAGTAGATTAATAGACTTTAATTTGGAATTGTGTAGAGGAAAAATGGGGGTTCAGTTTAACATTTTCTTAGGGGACTTAGTCACTTATTAACCTAAGACTTGACATTTTCTTGTAATAAGAAAGGCCAAGTCTGCTGTTTGTCAGTGTGATAATGGATTTGGTAAGGATTCTTTTTTATTTATATCTAAACGGTTGCTCAAAAAGCAGACTGTTGTCAAGCAACTTTAGATGCGTGTCTCTGCATTCATAGCTATGACAGTGTTAAGCAATGCAATTCATTGAAAGCTAAACAAAGCTGCTACTAGGAGTTTTTCAGCACTGAGATTTCCTGATCTTTTCTTTGTGTGACTAAGAAGAGGACGTGCTTCCGGTTGAGTATGACTGCAGTCTTCCTGAACTGGTTGTGTCACGGCTCAGGACATTATTTGCAGTAGTCACCACGGACGCCCAGGTTCGATCTCACGCCAGTTCATGTAGGATTTGTGGTAGACACAGTGGCATTGGGATAGGATTTTCTCCGAGTACTTCGGTTTTCCTGTGTCACGATTTTTCCACTAATGCTGAATACTCATATTTCTTCAATCTGCACCCGAAGTTACATAAATATGTGGAATAGAGTCCTAGTTGAATATCTGTCAGTTCCTCAGGCTAGCATTGCCCTGAATGTTACGAAACAAGAGGTTTTGTTACCGTGCTCACAACATCCCGCAGTTGTCCGTATCTTAAGCCAAATGAATCCATTCCACCGCCTTCCATCCTACATCTGTAAGATCAATTTTACTATCATCCATCTATGTCCGGGTCTTCAAATTTTCCTTCTTCGTTTTCGTGATCCCCCACCAAAGACCATACATGCTACATACTATGTCAGTATGGTGACCCTCGAATTTAATCATCCCACCAATATTTGTGAAGAAGTACGAAATATGAAGCGCCTGGTTATGCAGTTTTATCAAGTCTGCTGTCAGTTCCATTCACTTATAAATATCTTCTTCAGCACCATATTCTCAAACACCTCCAGTCTGTGTTTTTCCCTGATGTGAGATACAAAATTTCAAACCCATGTACAAAAACACTCAAGATTATTGTACTGAATATTTCAATTCTCATATTTATAACACGATAAATCAGCTATATTTTATTGGTTACAACATGTTCTGCTTACAAAACATTAACGCATACTTCTTTTTCTCAGCATTAGACGAGTGTTTCTCAGCCTATGGGTCGCGGCCCAAATTTGGGTCGTGAACTTATTCTGAGTCGCTAACCAATTTCATGAATCTCCTTATTACTACATCACACTGCTTCGATGAGTGTACCAAAAACAGTATTTGTTATAAACGTAGTCACTTGTAGTGACATTGTAGTGATGAGGGCTTTTAGTGTCATCACTGTGGACGCAGACTTTCACTACTAGGTTTGCCACCCTCTCAAGATAAAATGGTCCTATCAGCCAAACAAAGGGTTTTTTTTTTTTGCCGAAGTTATCGTATGGTTGGTAAAATGTTCTTAGTTTCAGGAATAACTTGCGTCATCATCCATCACAAGTTGGGCTTTGATAGACCCGTTTCGGCCTAGTCTGGTAGTCTCTTCAAAGCCCTTCCAAGTTGTCTTCTTCCATTTGGTCTACAATTCAACATTATTTTGGTCATCCTGTTGCTGTTCAATCTTGTTACATGTCGTGGCCAATTTGATTTGTACCTTCTTAGATTTTCCTTAACTGGTTCCACTTTCAGTTCTTCCAAAATTTCTTCATTCCTTTTGTGATCAATACGGGTGTCTCCAGCTGTCCTTCTGAAAATGTTCATCCCGAGGAATAACGCGCAAAACACAAAAATAATTCGGATTTACACGTTCGTGAAGACTAATTCAGAAACCCTGTCTTAGACCAAGCTAGCCTGTCCTAGTGGCCTTGCGGTCTAAATGTAGGTCTGCGGCCTCTCGATTGCTGGAATCACTGATTCGAATCGCGTTGAGGGCATTTTGTGTTTGTTGTGTGTTGTGAAGGTAGAGGCAACCTCTGCGACGAGGTGATCACTCGTTCAGAGGAGTCCTACTGGGTCTACTGGGTGTGTGTGTAATTGTGTCTGGTCAACACAGCTCAAGTATGGCGGCCTAGGTCCGCGTTCGGCTCTGGCGCCACAGAAAGAAAAAGCTGTCCTTTTTACCATCGGACTTGTGTAATCTCAGTAACTAACAGGATTGCTAGAAACAATTTTTCTGTCTCTTTCCAACTGACGTGTCTAGGTTACAAGCTTCTCCGTCCGGAGTTCGATTCCTGGCATCAGCAAGAACCCTTATTATTCTCCACACCGTACAGCCTGGCTCTGCGGCACGCTTGGCCTCCTATTCAATGGGTACCGGGGTTCCTTACCGGGGGTAAATTGGCTGGACTGTGAAGTTGACTACTCAGCTGCATATAACGGTGATGTTAAGAAAGATTGGAACTACCTGTCTTCTCATCCTATATGCCTTCATGGTGTGAAAAGGAGAAGTTTACCGTTACCTGTCTCACTGAATGCGACTTACGGACTTGTTACTGATTGACTGACTGAATTGATGACTAATGCACTGAGTGTCCAACTGAAAGAATGAGATTTGAAAATTCTATAGCGTAGACTTTTCATTAAGCTCATGATAACTATGTCTCTCTCGGTAGAGACCCTCTTGGTTATGGAACTTGAAAGTTTATGGCCATGGCCACGGACACTTGCCGTTGGCCAATTTAATCCGATTCACAAATACTACATGGAGCGAAGTCATCTTTATCAGCTGATAGCCGCTCAGCTGGTCAAGGAATTTCTGGCTCTTTTTAGAACCAAATTATTTATTTTAGTCTATCACTGTAGGCATACTTTATGCTGAGCCAGATAAATTATGTCTGAATGCTCTCATAATATTCCTTCAAGATAAATTTTTATATTATCCTCCCATCTACTTTTATATTTTCCAATTAGTCCTTCCTCTAGATATAGCCAGAGTAAAGTTGTGTACCCGTCTGTAAACTTAACCACAATCATCATTGTCAGGGTCTTTATATTTTGGTCAATTCTTTTGTATGTACGTTGGATATATTAAGTGGAACTGCGTGAGGGCCATCGTGACGCCACAGCTCTTAAGTAACATAAATCCCATAAGACAGTTCCAGATTACTGACGATTAATTAATATATTCTTCATCTGACATGCATTTCGATGGTGTATTGAATCTCCGGAAGAGAGCTGCAATTTTTTTAATTTATTGAAATGATTATGAGCAATACGTTTGTTACTACTACTACTACTACTACTACTACTACTACTACTACTGAACACCAATGGTATTCGAAATTTATCCAATTGAAATCTCGGGCCACTGAAGAATCTTACATAGTTTTTTGTAGTTTCGTGCGAACCTCCAAGCAAGTGCATGGACACTGTCTTAAATCAGGACAAGGAGGCTTCCTTTCCATTTTTCCCAGTTCATTACTGTTATTCGAGCATAACTCCTACTGCCGCTATTAGTAGTACTACAAATACTACTGCTACTACTACTACTACTACTACTACTAATAATAATAATAATATTGATGTTAGTAGGGGCAGTGATGGTAGTATTGGTATTAGTAATAGTAGTAGTAGTAGTAGTAGTAGTCTTTGTCTTTGGCTCCTTTCCATTCTCCCCCCGCGACTGCTCCCTCTCTCGGGGTCTAACAAACGGCACGTTTGTATAAACTGAACACTTTCTTTCCCTAACCTTTTCGACCCTGAAGGATGAAGCATCAAGTTACACCGAAACGTCGGCAGTACAGTCCACTCCCATGGTGCAGGGACTCTAAATGCGATATAACGGTAGAATAATCAGTTGCTTATTCCGTCCTCCACTGAGAAGTCAAAAATTTGGATTTTGCTTATTTTATGGTAAGTTTTTTGTTTACCACGATGTAATATTTGTCCATCCCTGACTTTGATGATACGCCAGTAGTACCAGAGTTATATCGTTACTGTATGACTGACTGTAAAAGAAGGAATTACGTCTGTTTCTAAGAGACAGAAAAATTTCCACGTTTGACAAGAAGGTTGTAATTCCTCTTTTTGTTTTGTACTTGACTGTTAGCTTTCTTTTTCTTCCTCTCGAACACCGATGAGACAGGGATTGACTGGATCCTGGGAAACATCGGACGCCGTCAGAATTTTTAATTTTCAAACGAATCGTTTCCAGATGCACACCTGTTGCTTCTGTTCTACAGACCAAACAGAAAACGTCCGTCATTCAGGAAACATAATTAGCATTACTGTGGTACTGACACATGTTTTACTGCATAATGATACTGGCAATTCGGAAGGAAATCCTACCTTCTTCTTCAGGGAAGATGGAGGCAACACATCTTACCGGAAACCTGGTAAACTCTTATTATGAAGTCCCGGGGTAGCATAGTTGGTATAGATACTAGACTACTAGTTGCACACAAGCAGATTTTTCATTGGGTTCCCAGCAGGGCGAGAGGTTTTTCCCTTCTCCAAAGCTAGCTAGACACAACCAGCCTCCTATTCAATGAGCACAAGGATTCTTGCAAATTAATTTTCGGTTCAGATTGATATTACAATCTTATTGCTACACAAAGCATATCAATAAAAATTTGTTGAGGTTTAAATATTATAAATTTTATTGGAATGCATTGCGTAACAATAAGACTGAGATTTCGGTTGACCCTAAATAAAGTTTGCAACTGTGATTTTGACATTTATGTAGTCTGAATGGCCTGAAGGTAACCATGTAATTGTTCTAAACATTTTGCCACACATTCATATAACGTAATGTAGTACAACAAAATTAGTTGTGCTGATGGTCAATAGTAATTATGTATAATTTATGCAATTCAAAGAGATGCCTAAGATTTAAAAAAATTAAGCTGTGAATTCAAGTAAACTGGCTCAGGACAGGTTTTGAATGAAGGATTTTGTGATGACGATAATGAACACCGATTTTGTGATGACGATAATGAACACCGAATTTCAATAACCAGGAATTAATTCATTAGATAACATGGGTCAAGTATATAAGAAGAGTGCTTACGAGCATATCTGTGTCACCTGTACTGCAGGAGGAAGGAGAGAAGTTGTTAGTGCTTGTCTTCGATAGTAGAAACATTTAAATGTTTCAAATTCAGTTCATGGACTAATGGTCAGTCAGTCAGGCAGTCAGGCAGGCAGGCAGGCACAAGACCTGGCCATCTGATGTGCAGCTGTCAAGGAGCCGGAGTGGTTTATTTATGAATTGACAACGTGGCTGTACACACACATGTCATAAATTTTTCTACCTTCATCAAACAGAGACGCATCACTGCAAGTTCTGAACAGATTAAAAAAAGGAAAGAAAGAAAGAGGAGCATGGCAAGGAATGAGAAAAGCAAGTTAAAGACTTACAGAGCAGGTTATCTCACCGTTAACCTGTGTGATTTTTATTTGGAAATAATCCGGCTTAGATTTATATTAACAGAAGTAAGGATAGAAGCTGTCAAACACAACAACTCTTTATGTGCTGTAAAGTTTTACTGCGACATATTTCAGCTCATGTATAAAGCGGCCATCTTCAGGCTGATAGCGTATCAAGGAAAAGCTGTTATACATAACACTTTATTTTGTTTTACATGATTCTTGTGTACGTTTGAGATTTCAACTGACCTTATCATAAAAATATATAAGCCGAAACCATAAATTTTAGAATTATATACACAAAAATAATGAGAGGTTGAAAGGGCATTAAAGCAATTATGAATAAAGATAGAGATTATATTGGCATTTCGAGATAGAAAAGTAGATTTTTATGATATTGTAAGTCGAGATCTCAACTGCAGACATGCACTGCGTAAAATGACATAATGTGTTCTATGAGATAACATTTCTTTAGTGCCTTGTCAGTCTTATGGTGGCTTCTTATACATAAACCGAAAACTGTCGCAGTAAAATTTTGAAACATATAAAGAGCTAATGTGATTGACGGCTTGTATCCTTACTTCTGGATCTTGTCCTCAGAACGGATTGTCGCAATTTAAAATATTTCATTGTGGTTTATGCGTCATTCTTAATGCATCTGCTTACGTGGCTTGGAATACTGACCATTGTGAATAATGAAGAGAAGAGGGTGTGAAAGGAAATGGTAGTTAAGGTACTTTCTTAGCATCTCGCTCGAGAGACTGAAAACAAATATGGAAGTTCTAACCAGAATAATGGTCTACTGCCTTCACGAGAAACGGGGAAATCCTGAGCATACGGCAGTCGCCTTACCACTTGCGCCAAATTGCAGAGTTTAAAAATTTAAGTTTGTCCTTCTAAATTGCATTAAGGCGTGCAGGAAATGGAGGCACAATTTCACTCTTTTTGGGACTCGCCACTAGATGGTGAGTGATTAGCTTCACAATCCAGGCGCTTTTCTCCCGAGGAAAGAAGGCCCTTACCCATTGAACAGGAGGATCTGTGAACCCCAGGAACGGTCTGGATGTTTTGCAGAAGAGAAAAATCTTTTGCCCATGTTGGAATTTGAACCCTGGATTGTTCAGTCCGTAGGCCAGACCGTGTGCTGACCAAAGCAGACCCGATCAGTGTTGCTCGCGACACAGTGATCTGTGCCTGCGGAGTTTTTAAACGACAAAACGTCTTGAGCTCCTTCCCTGGAGAAGTCAAAATAGACCACCGAAACAAGTCATTATTTTCCTAGCCAAAAGTGAAAGACAAGTAAAAATGTCTATAAATTTTAGGTATATTTATTCCTTTTTTCCATTTATGTATTAAATATCGTGTTGCCTGTATACAGAATAAAGTGTGCCGAAGTTGCCCGCACCACATAAAAGGCTGGGCAGGCGTGATCTACAGTGCCTAAGCCATGCTACATATTCCGGCTCTCTGAACCAACTTTCATGGTAAAATATTTTATTCGATTTGGATTTTAGCTAATTACAACACTTCTGGCCTTCCTGACTGAAGAATTTTATGGGTTTCAAAACCCCAAGGCATATAGGTTTCCTATTTTTGCAACCCATTGGTCACATTTGACATACAAAGGAAAGGGGTTTTACGGGTTTAATTACCTGGCGTCACAGTGATAACACTGAAGGGAGCTGGTTTTTCAGCATTTGGTTACAACAGATTATTCTTCCGTATTCAGCAGCAGCAACAGTCTGTGAATTCGTAAAACAAAATTGTGGAAAAGAAATGGTGTAGGCAGTATTGTAACTAGGCTACGGGCTGGATGTCGGAGGAATCGGGTTTCTGTTCACGACCCGGGTAAGAAAACGGGCCCTGGAGCCCACCTAGCCTCCCAGTCAGCGGCAGTCGGAGTGCTCTCCTCTTGGGGACGAGGTAGATTGACCAAAGCTTGAAGGTGATCAGTGGCTTCCGTCTAGTTTCGATGTTAAGAATGTGTCGATTTCTACCATATGCCTTTATGGCTTGCACTGTGATTTCTTACCTTCACCTTTACTTTAAAACAAAATGAAGGAAAGGATGGTTTCTTGACTTCTTTTCAAATTCTTCATTGGCACTTTTTTTCACAGTATTCTGTATCACGTATTCCCTGCAGTGTCCTTATACAAATTTATAATATATTTTATATATAATATGTATTATACAAGTATAATACATATCAATAAGAAAAATCAAAGAATTTGGAGTGGAGAGAGGGAAGGAAAAGAGAAAGAATAATATGACAAGAGGGAAGACAGCGAAATTGATCTGGCATTGATGAGGATCGTGATACATAGTAACTGTGATAGGACTACTTCCTGCATTGTTAATGGAAATAAATAAATGACGGTAGACACAATCTTATATATTTGTAAGGCCATTTTGGTTGTATGTTTGAAATATCCTAGTCTACAGAAGTTTGTAAAACCTGTTTCAATTACCTTTCTAAATTACACACGATAACAAAAATGTTAAATATTCGATTTGGAAGCATGGGATTTGATTTTTGCTATAATTCAGTAGATAGGTACTAAGGTTTGAGAAGAAAATGCTGCCCCAAGCAAACATTTTCTTGTAACTTTACCCAACCAGTCAGAGCTTCAGTCAGCGACGTATTCAGCAGCATATTTCACCTGCAGATCCGACACTTCCTGCAGTTGCTTCTCAGGCGGTATCTCATCCTCGACGTCCTGCTTCTCTCGCTGCTCCTGAAGTAGCAATTCACTGTACACTGGGTTCTCATGAGTCACGTGCTCGCATCCTTCTGTTCGGAGAAACTCTGTGCGCTCTGCTATCTGCAATAAACCGATAGGACGGTCGTTATATACACCTTTGAAGACTAAAGACAAAGCGAAATTACTTTTATGCCCATTGCTGTTATTTTGAAGACTCTCGGGCTTCGCCCATTTGTCCTATATAATGGCGGAATGATAGTGAGAGTGGAAAGTCGAAGTAATCGGATAAGAATCTGCCTCAATGCCACCTTACCCGTCACATTTTCACATAGATTGGCCCTCCAAGGTGAGGGGCTGGTGATAAACCCCCTGAGACAGGTTGTGACATAACAAGACTAAAGTTAATCTGTGGTATACATGAAGTTTCAGTTCATATACTGTATAGCAGAGAACTGAGTGTTCTTCCATTACGTCATTAGACTCTAACGGAAGCAAACTGTTCTTGAGAAAGACAGCTGTATAAAGTAATAATCGCTGTTCACTGTAAAGGTCATGCGAACGAACAGTGTGTTGCTAGAATCCAAATCTTTTAGTGTTAAACCTGACGGTGCCTGAAGTAAACACCAGGCTTTAGATGGTTAAATAATTGTACTTTGAAATTTCTGTGCATTTTTGCGCATAAAATAAACTTTTTCAAGTAATCAGATATTTCTGTGTCTGACTGTAGTTTAGATTAATATTCTTGTGTAAAGGCGTATAGTCGTTAAAAAGCTATAATAAATGTTAGTTTTGCTGTAAGAAAATCAAACATTTCAGTGTGAGGTCTTGTAGGCTGTGACATCATGTAACTGAGATGTGGATACAAACGTTTCGAAGGGATATTATGCCTCAATCTTCGGGGTCAAAGTTAAAAATTTCAGGCCGTATGTCCCAACGAAACGTTTGTGTATACCTCCTAATACAAAGCAGTGCACTGCAGTGGACTGCAAACTGAACGCTCACACACGTGAGAATTTGTGAAAGTCCTGTGTCGTCTGTCAGCCTCGTTGTTTGGAACTCAGGTTCATTAATGTTATCTGCGGCTCTATACACTTTGTTTTTCATTTCTGTTGCCTATAGTGCCAGCGAGAAGGGGAAAGCCGGTAGAAATTACTGGGGCCCGGCCGTGCAAAAGGGGGCCCCGTGGCCTGATTATGTTGCAGAAGTTTTCTTTTTTCTCGGCAGTTTTATTATGTGTCGAATTTACAAATGAACCCTTTCCAACCAAGTACAAGCCCCCTGCAATTGAGAGTAGGTCTTTCGGATTTAGTGTAAAGATTTTTAGCCTTTCCGCACTTGCTGGGATTTCGAAATAAATTTTCACCCGCGTCCGATCCCGCTGTCGGCCTTTCTGTTTGCCTGTTCCTTTCTTCGTGACTCATCTGATCAAGTATGTGCATTTTGTATGCCGTTGCGGTTGAGGAATTCAAATAGAAAAGAGTGTAGCCTTTGGTTAGTTTAGTTTACATAGTTTTTTTCTCTTCGTTATGTGAGATCTGCCGCGTACTCTACAGTGACACTAATAAACACTGCCTTCTGGAATATATTGGCTTATAGTGTGGGATACATTTTGGAACTGCGTAAATTTGCGTCATTTATTCTCTAAATCAATACTATATATTTCAATTCTTAATGCAATATTTTTGCATATAAAATTGCTTTACATACAAGCTATGCATTTCGACACTATTTTGTCGTCTTCAAGAAAGCGTATGCGTAAACAGTTGATAATTCAGTGCAACTAGATTATTTGTAAAGGAGTTGTAACATAAATTGCATGAAACGTGAAGGTATAAAAGTAGTTAAACTTTAAAACCCCAAATTTTAAGAATTACACAGTAATATAGCTTTTGTGTTTTGGTGGATTAATATGTCATATTAATCTTTGTCTATACAAGCCTGTGGCAACAAACACATCCACGATACACTTATGTATCAATTCTTGCGCTGCTGGTTGTTTCGTATAGTGTGCTGTAGTGATTCACTTTTGCTCATGTTTGTAGAAGTGTGTCGTAGGCTTTGTATTTAAGTAAACCTAAAGTTGTCCTCGTGCACGATATGAAAGCATACGGAGGCGTGAAGGTACAGTTCCGCCCATTCTTAACCTCGACGCTAAATAGATGTAAGTAATGAGCTTCGTGTCCCGGCCTCTTTACCCCCTGAAGCTTGGTGGGGCTCAGATCCGGTCTGGACGCAAAAAATACAAGAGAAATTTCTTTTCTCTGCCAGGAATCGAAACACGATTCCCCGAATTCCAGCCCGTAACCTAATCACTATACCGAGTATCTGCTTTTCAGTACTTGTAGAAATTTACCAAGTTTTTTTTTAGGAACATGATGCCACCATCTTCAGAGTACAGTCCTGAAGACGAACGTTTCCCCAAAATTTTGGTTTCTATCTAACACCTTGTGTGGTGTCACATACTCGTACAAAAGACCATTAATCCTAGGTTTTGTTAGTTTGCAGACTTTTCTTCCTCACCTTTGTTTTGCCATACATGGGGTTGTCGAAGGCAGCCACCGTCGGCTGGCTGGTGTTGGGTTGTACTGCCTTCTGGGTTCGTCCCGGTAGCACCTCCACCTCAATACTACTCTCTAGCACTTCTTCGCTCTCACTAGGTGCGTTCTCAAATCGAGCGAATAAGAACGTTTCGGCTTGAAGTACCCACCTGACATTATGATACAATAAAACTAGATTTTGGGAAATCTCATTATGTAGTTTCAATTTTCTGACACTCATTTTCTCAGCATTTACGGTATAGGCTGTCTCTTCTGTTCAAATTCAGAACTAACTTCTGAAATTAAAAACCGGTTAGACAGTAGGCCTCAGACGGGGGATCCACCCATCTTAAGTCCTCTAACTACACAAAACAACACAAACCGAAGGACCCTTTCATATGTTGTATTCTGTTACATGCCCCGTTTTTACTCCAACTCACAATCTCAGTGTGAAATCGTGATAAGCCAGCAACATCCTTTCACCATGCGGCCGCTGAGATTGTCATGGTCGTTAGTATTATTGTATTGTTGTTATTATAAGGTAAACAAAGGGGACCTTAGATCAAAGTTATAATTATTTGCAGATATATTTCTCAAAATCAGTTACACACAACATATTATGTGTAACTGATGTTGAAAAATGTATCTGTAACTGGAAACACAGCGGACATGTGTCAACTCAAAATAAAAAAAAAATACATCTTACCTAATAATTTTGACTAAGTTACATGCTTAACTACATGCTACATATTTCGGCTTGTAAAAGCCACTGTCAGGCACCCATCCCTGTATAAAAGTGTTCAAAAGAGAATTATTTTCCTCTTAAATATGTTTATAAATGGGTTACTGTCGATGGTTTTTACAAGCCGAAACATCTAGCAGTGAACTTCGTCAAATAATTATAGTTACTTTCGAAGGTCTCTTTAGTTTATTAATTATTATCATTGTTATGATTATGTTATGATTATAATCATCATTATCACCATTATCTCACCCGTTCTGGCGGTATAATACAAAGACAAAGAAGAAGAGCCCCATGGCAATGAGTGCAGCAGCTAACGTCCCAAACACTGTGCCCACGACGCTCCCCCATGTCGATAAAGAGAGAACCTCCCCAGCTGCGTAGACATCCACGTCAGATACCCCAAAATGTTCACCTGCACGTAAACCAAATTGTAAATTACGAAAACTAGATGCCATAAAAAACGGGTTTGTAGGATGTGAAGTGGCTGTTGAAGATTTTTCACTCAAGCAGTTTAAGAAGAAAGGCATTTATACAATGCAGAATGTCCATGTAAGAGTAGAATGATTTCCGTAAGCTATTACCTGAAGTTTATCGTAACTACGTAATGTAGGTTGTCGTGTACAAGGTACGGAAAGCAGTCTATTTTTAATTTTTTATTTTGTGTTTTTGTTGGAAGCTGAACATTGTTGCTCTTTTCAAAGAGGTTTCGGTGTACGAAGAAAATGTTAAACTAATTAATTGGCCTCTTCCATGCAATGCAGAAGATGTCTTGTTAGTGGTGAAGTGGTGAAAAAACTCAGCACTTTTCATCTTGATATTCGATAGACGTGACTTTTTGAGCTTCACACACCGGCCTTTTTACCCTCTGCTAAACAGTCCATTCTTTACTGATACAAGTTCAAGAAACAAACTTCTTACTGAAGCATATGGCCGCATTAGTGTTCAGTATTTTTTCCCTTGAATTCTTGTAAATGTGGGTTGATTTTTTCCTGGTGGGTATCCACAGTCTTAATGTTCTATGTACTTTTTGCATAAGACAGTTACTAATATGTAGAAAATAATACACTTATGATGTAGCCTCTTGGCAATAGCATTCCTTGACTTATAATATTAAGCGTGTAATGCAGGAATATATTGAAAACATTAAGTCCATTCGTATTGGGTAGTACCTTCCAGCGTCTGTCTGGAACTTGTGGTTGCTGCCTGAAATGAAATCTCAATCATTCAAGCCACTGGAAATCACTCTGCTGACAGCCATCTTGGCTCATTTTTACTGTGAACTGTAAATGTTTAAAAAATCTCGAGTTGTGTTCAACTTAACTGTTCCTGATTCTTGCAGCAAAGACGTTGGCCAGGTCGACGCAGTCACCCCGATAATCTCCCACGTCCGCCAGAACGACCTGCAACCGTCTGCCAGGAGCATCTTCAAGCAACGCAGGTTTGCCGATGTGACCAACTACCTCGGAATACTTTTCCTGCCTCAGGTACGAGTCCAGTAAAGACTGCAGTGGCTCCAGTTCCACGGTGTCCTTGCTGTACTCCAACAGCAGGTAAGCTCCTGTGATACAGTGATATAGTCTTACACTTCCACCTTGTCACACGTTAAAGTGATGTATGTTACTTCTTGTGTATGCATGAGGACCAATCAGAAAACAAGTTTATAATGTACATATTTTGTGTTCTTTATTATTAGCTGTAATAAGAGTTTACGTTTAATTTTCTTACTGTTCCCCTGCCTTCACTCTAAACCCCCGCCAAAATTGAGGAACATATATCGTGGGACAAGCTTTTCTTTTCCCCGTTGATATCAGCTCGTGTCCTATGTCACCAGCCAGTTACTTCGTTTGTTCTTTTGTTCGTTATTTAGTTAATTTTACCCTGTACTGACCGCAAAACGCGCAACAGTATCCGAAAGGCTGGACAGGCGAGACGCAGGGAGCCTGTCCGTAGTCATAGCAGACTCCGTTGCGGTTCCTAGTGTGCTTGCACACAGCGTCCCTCAACTCTGCGTGGCCCGCGCAGGCACACCCTGACTTGTCAGGACATGAATCCTCCCCCGTCATCACGACAGAACTGGTCCGTGAGAAGTCTCCTTCCTCGCTCACGAACTGACGTTCTCCAGGTTCTGACAGCAGGGCCTCCTGCCACAGACTGGGACTCATATCCTGCAAATAACGTTATCTTTTATACTGATATGCAGTGGTGGCTAGTGAGTCTCATGTGGGGCTACTGCAAATAAAAGCATAATTTTTATAAAATATATTTCTATCTGTTTTCTTGTATGGGAAGACACAGACTGAGAGGAGTTGAGCAAGGAGCTAACGACAGTACTTAAACCTAGGATGGAGCAGTAAGACGAAACAGGCGATAATTCCCTAATGAGCAGCTCCATAATACGAAAACTGCACCAGATCTGATTATAATGACTTACTGAAAGAGGGTGAACAAGAGAGTCCACGTAACACGCATGGAAAGAAAGAAACATTTACACAATTTTCGTTGGAAAACGTAAAAGGAGAGAGTTTTTGGAAGACTTACATTTAGATGGCAGAGTGATATTAAATTGGTCTTTGGAGAAACAGAGGACCCGCGATAGCATAGTTGGTGTAATGACCCCGCTACGGGCTGCAAGATACAGGTTTCGATCCCCAGCAGGTAAAAGAAATTAATCTCTTTTCCAAAAACGCTCAGATCAGCTCCGTCCCCACCCAGCATACCGTTAAATGGTATCGGACTTTCTTAGCTTGCCGGTAAATCGGCCGATGTGTGAAGCTGACCTCTCACCTCTAACATCTAGTACCGAGGTTAAGATTGATTTGACCTACACTTTAAACTCCTCCCGTGTGCCTTCATGTTTTGGACAAGAACGTTTTTACCTTAGAGAAATAGACCGTAAGGGTGTATTCAACAGACTGTTGGTAAAGTCGTCTCTTTGTGCGTCGTGAAGGCGTATGGGGTGTAGGGATGAAGCTCAGTCAGTCTTAACCCCGGCAATAGACGGAGGCGAGTAGCCAGCTTCACGCACTGGCCGGCTTACACTCAGAGAACGGGTCGCCGACCCCCCCACTTAACACGAAAAAAAAAGCCGGTCTGGACATTCTGGAGAGGAAATTTGAACCACCATTTCTTGGTTTCCAACCCTTAGCACAGTATTTCCTACTACCATATGGCTCGAGATCGATACGATTGGCAGACTCTTGGCTCCTGTGCAATTGGAAATTAATTTTAGGCTTCCAAAAGAGACCGAAGGATTCTTACATAAATTGCTATTTAAAAACTTGTCAGGTATGATTGTGCTGCATTACTTAGTTACAGGAGGTTCTGTATTTTCTAGCCTCATAACGTGTGTGTAATAATCATAAAGCGTTTTGCAAGAATTTGATACCTGTATTACCATATCTGGCAATATAGACTTTAGCCAAGACACATCCTTAGTTTAAATAGCACAGAAAATCCAAAGCAAGTTGTGAGGGAGTTCATACGTTTTAATAGCCCAGGGTCTATGCCCTAACCTACACCTGCAAATACTAGCCATTCCGCAGCCTCCATCTAATAATTACACACTATGATTGGGGTGTGACAACACCTGTCCCAGTAGAGATATCCTGCCGACCGTGACGGCCACATCCGGTAGGCGCACCCGGAAGCTACTGCCTTCTGGGAAGACGATACGATCATTCGTGCAAGGGATGCGCTCCAAATGGGGTACAGGCTCAGCGGTACGCCGCCCCTCCGCTTTCCAGTTGGCGGGGTCCAGCCATGCTGCCGACCAACTTCTTGTGAATACGATATCTGCAGAAACGAGCAGACGGCTCTCGAACAGGGTCCTTCTTCCAGCCTTCAAGTAATTCTGAAGCTGGTGTATAAAAACAAGTTACAAATGTCCGCAGAACGTAAAATACTTGGCGCGTTCGCTATGTTTTGTCTTCAAATGATAAATTTGTCAATACGTTCCAGAAAAACACCAAATATTTAAAAACACTGTAAGATTTCTCCATATCTTAGCAACAGATATGCCACTGAACTTCGAGTTATTTCAGGCAGCGTAATTTACAATTGATATTTCTTAAAAGTCACTATTGCATCTCTTCAATGTTGTTGCTTGACGCCTCTTAAGTGTCGATCCTCGAAATTTACAATCAATAATATTTGATGATAGATGCTCGATCCTCAAATGTTTCTTCGAGTTAATCTCTTCTCTCTAAAAGAACACAGACTGCCTTAATTATAATAAAGAGTCATGGCGAGTGATTGTAAAATTAGGCAGGTCTTCAGGTAGAGCATTATTTTTTTCCAATTTCAAAAAAAAGTTTAGTAAAAAATCCAAAATATGAAATGTCACGAGTATCGCTCTATTTCAAGCTGACAGACAGACGGGCAAACAAACATGATAAATCTAATAGCTTTTTCGTCAATTTTTTGCAAACGCACCAACTATCTTGACTGGAGATTTTGGACATTGTTTATCGTCTTTGCTTACTTTATACTGCAAGATCAGAATCTCTCCCCCACTTTTCCTCCGGTAAGCTAAACAGATCCTGTTTTCGAATCGTTGTTGTCATGTGAAATAAACAATGATGTCGGACAAAGTCTAATATAATATTCACTATATCAACCAACAAATACATTCAATAAAATACAACAAAATACAAATTATGAAATGCAGTTCATGACAAGTATCAAACTCCTACACGTTTCGGCACCGAAATGCCATCCCCAAGGAATCTATCACAACAGAGGAACGCAAGTCCAACACGCTAATCTAGGTATTGATCTCTCTCGCTGTTGCCATTAAAATATTAAAATTATTGAATACGTTGATTTAACAAGCATACAATTACAATTTGGTGATATTAAAACTATGTGACATTGGGCCTCTTCAAGTACAAGCTTGCAGCCTTTTATGTTTGCCTGTTTTAATATATATATATATATATATATATATATATATATATAAAGACACTCGTAGCTTTCTTTCAAGTCCCTGTAGATGAATGTAGCTTGTTATCACAGCGTTTATTTCAGGACTGTAACTCACG
>JGI20166J26741_12088917_pt1 | contig 18686 bp, 6 predicted proteins | sample TergutCu122P5_FD_26741 | JGI IMG/M metagenome (IMG submission 26741)
TCGTTTCGCGGCAAAAGCCGCTGTCGGCGCGCACGATGATGCGCGCCTTCGGGCAGCGTTTGCGCAGCGCGGGCACGATTTTCGCAAGCGCCTCGACGCTGCCGTCGCTGCCGTCGCGATCCGCGGTGCGCAGTTGCGACCAGACGATGACATCGCCGGCAAACGCATACAGCGGCAGGTAACAGTAACAATCGTAATAGCCGTGGAAAAAACTGGTGCGCATGCTTGAGGGCTATTTTCGCGTGAAAGCCGAGCGCGCGGGCCACATTGTTACATTGTTGCGCTAGTTAAATCAGCAAGGTGGCCCGGCGTGGTTTTTATAATTCGATTTGTTGCATGAGCATCAGCTTCACGGGGCCGAGGAGACCGGAGTCTTGCAGGGGGTCGTCTTTTTTCCAGAGCCGCCAGCTTGAAAAGGTGAAACGTCCGGCGGGGCTGGGGTTGCCGTCGAGGAACCATTGGGGCCATTTTTTCAGAGTGCCGTTCGGGTTGCGTTCGCTGTCCTCGGGGAGTTGTTCGTCGCCGATGAGGCGGTTGATCCAGAGGTTCACGACTTCGACTTCGAGTGTGTTTTCGCCTTCTTTCGCGGCGGGGGCGAGGTCAATGCGGAAGGGCGGTTTCCAGAGGATGCCGAGGTCGCGCCCGTTGAGGCGGACGCGGGCCATAACTTGCACGTTGCCGAGGTCGAGCCAGGGACGCTGTCCGTTTTTGAGCGCGGGGATGGTGATGGTTTTTGAATACGTCGCCGTGCCGGAGAAATATTTTACGCCGGCGTCGGGGTGGCGGTTCCAAGGGATGAGTTCGTCGAGCGTGATTTCGGCGGGCGCGCCCCAGCCGGCGGGGAAGCGGAGGCGCCAGGGGCCGGTGATGGTGATTTCGCGATAGGACGGGGCGGGGATGTCGCGGGCGCGTCCGTCGGAGGTGGTGATGGTGTAGGTGTTGCCCCAAGTGGGGTGGTCGCGGAGGTCACCGGTGATGAGGTTGATTTCGGGCGTGAAGAGCGAGGGGCGGAGGAGGTGCAGGCCGTTTTCGACGAGGGGCACGCCGCTGAGTTTCACATCGGTGATGCGGGGCTGGAGTGGTTCGTTGTGGGGGAAGACGATGAAGAGCGAGCCGCTTGGCTGGAAGGGAATCGAGAGGGTGGTTTGTTCGCGGCCTTCGGAACGCCAGGCGCGGAGCGGGGTGATGGCGCCGGTTTCGGGGTTCCAGCACCAAGGTTGTTTGCCGGTGATGCGGAAGGTGCAGTTGGCGAGGACGCGTTCGTCGCCGGTGTGGGCGAGGAAATAAATGTCGGCGTCGGCGGTGCGGCGGTGGAGGTATTTGATGCCGGCGGTGCTCGTGAAATCGGGGCAGATGTCGAGGGCGGCGAGGGCGCGGGCGGGGGTGATGTCGCGGAAGACGCGCGTGTTTTCAGGGCGCCAGATTTGGGCGGCGATTTTTTGCAGGGTGGCGTCGGCTTGGGCGTGGTTGGCGAGGCCGGGGGTGCGTTGCGGGGGCGCGCCGAGGATGGCGGCGCCTTCGGCGACCATCTGGCGGATGCGCGAGAGGAGTTGCACGCTCATGAGGGGGGTGTCGGGGAGCACGAGGAGGCGGTAGGTGGCGCCGCTTGGGAAGACGATGCGGCCGTCGCGGACGGTGGCGGTGTCGAGGAAGGTGTCGGGGCCGACGGAGTCATAGGCGTGGCCGTCGATGGCGATGTCTTGCACGCGATGGAGCGGTTCCTCGGGCGCGAGGCGGAGGACGTCGGCGACGAAGTCGCCCTGGCGGAGGAGATACTGGCAGCGGGCGAGGTATTGGTGCCAGGGGGTGGTGAATTCCCACCAGGTGTTGGTGCGTTCGTAGTGGAGTCCCCAGGGTCCCATTTGGATGCCGGGGGGGATTTGCGCGCCGAATTTTTGTCCGGCGAAGCGGTGGAAGACGATGCGGTTGACGCCGCCGCAGAACGCCTCGTCACCGAGTTTTTTGAACATGGCGGGGTGCCAGAGGAATTTTTCGTGCTCGGCGGAGGTGAAGGCTTCGGCGCCGACAATTTTTTTGCCGGTGATGTGCGCGACGGATGACATGGCTTTGGTGGTGGACTGGTAGGCGATGCCCCATCCGTTGGGCGTCCAGAACTCGGACATGGGTTCGTCGGCGTAGCGGGCGTTGTCGAGGTCGTGCGCGATGGTGGTGTAGGATTCGCAGGAGAGGTGGAGACCTTGCGCGTGCGCGAGGCGTTGAAATTCGGCGGAGTAGTTTTCCTGCGTCATTTCGGAGACGGTCTGGCGCAGGTCGTGGAGGAAGCGTTCGGTGGAATGGAGGTCGTTGATGATGCGTCCGGTGAGGGTGGGGAGCCAGGGGACAATATCGTAGCCGCGGCGTTTTTGAAATTCTTCGCGGAAGCCGGGCGTCCAGTTTTGCCCGCCGGCTTCCCATGAATCGATGTGCGTGGAGACGAGCGCGGAGCGGGCTTCGGGGGGAACGGAATTAAACAGGTGTTTGACGTAGTAATCGAAGTGGTGGCGGAGGGCGGTCTTGTTGAGTTTGTCGACTTCGGGGCCGGTTTGGTCGGGCGGGGTGGGTTTGGAGCGTTCGCCGTTGGTGGCGTGGCCGAGGCGGAGGATGGTCCATTCGCGTCCGTCGGGGAGGGCGGGGGCGCGCCAGTCGAGTTTGCCGTCGGCATCGGGGGAGAGGCGGTCGGTGAGGTCGATTTGCAGGGAGAGAGGGATGCAGGTGTCGGCGGGGGCGGTGGCGTCGAGGGGCGTGGGATCGGGGCTGCGGTAGGGCGCGCCGGCGCGGAAGGTGAGGGATTTGAGCGCGAAGTCGGGGATGGGGGGTGGTTTTGCGGAGGGGTTTTCGGCGATGGCGAGGACGGCGATGTCGCGGTATTCGGGTGTGTCCTTGGGTTTGGGGAGCGTGCCGCTGAAGTGAGCGCCGGGCTTGACGCGGGTTTCGCTGGCATAGACGCGTTGCATGGATTCCTCGGGCGGAACCCAGGGGCCGCCGGAGCCGTTCCAGCCGGAGCAGTTGTTGAAATTGAATTCGAGGCCGAGGCGTTTGGCTTCGCGGACGGCATGGACGAACATGTCCTGCCATTCGGGGCTCATGAGTTTCATGGCTGAGGGCGCGCCTTGGTCGACATCCATGAGGAGCACGCCGCCGATGCCGACGCGTTGCATCGATTCGAGGTCGGCGGTGATGCTTTCGCGGGTGACGTTGCTGCCGACCCACATCCAGTAGACCCACGGGCGGGCGGAGTCGGGAGGAGTGGCGAAGTTGCGGGCGAGTTCGGCGAGCGGGGCGGCGGTGTCTGCGGGGGCGGGGGTAGTGGCGTTGGCGGTGGAGGGAAACGCGATTGGTTTGCCGGGTGCGACGGGTGTGCCGAAGTCGGGGAAACCGTCGGCGGTCCACGTGAAGGGTTGCGCGAAGATGCCGCGGTTCCAGCCTTTGGCGCGGTCTAGTTTGGCGTGGTAAACAATCCAGTCTTCGGCGCCGTCGGGCGATTTGGTGAAGGAGCCGTGACCGACGCCCCAAGTTTTGTCGGTGGGAGAGAAGACTGGTTTCGGGTGTTTGCGCCATGCGCCGGGCGCGAGGGGATTGTCGCCGGTGAGTTCGAGCAGGCCGAGTTTGTAGCTGGTTTGCCAGGAGCCGCTGGCGGAGTAGATGATGAAAACGCGGTTGTTGTGTTCGAGGATTTGCGGGCCTTCGTTGAGGCCGCGGCCGCGGCGCTTTTCGTCGACGCGCTCCCAGAGATAATCGTCGTTGTCGCAGAGACGGACGCGGTTGCCCGAAACCGTCCACGGATTGCTCATGGGCGCGGCGTAGAGCGATTGTTTGTCGCGGTCGTCTTCCCAGCCTGACCAGATGAAATAGCGTTTGCCGCGGTGCGTGAGCACGGTGCCGTCGATGGCCCAGCGACTGGGGGTTTTGTCGGCGATGTTGTCGCCGGTGTAGAGTTCGGCCTTGAAGGTGTAGGCGCTGAGCGGGTCGGCGTTGGCGGATTCAAGCACGATCATGCGGTGGGTGGCGTTGTCGCCGTCGGAGGCGGCGACGTAGATATACCAGCGGCCGTCGAGAAAATGGAGTTCGGGCGCCCAGACTTGTTGCGAGCAGGGGCCTGTGGCGGGGGCGCGCCAGACAATGTGGCGTTCGCCGAGCGAGGCGGGCGTGTCGGATTTGCAGATCGCGACGCCGAGGTCGTTTTCGGACTGGCTCCAGTAATACGCGCCGTCGTGCCGCACGATGAAAGGGTCGGCGCCGATGGCGATGGGGTTGGTAAAGGTGTTCGCTTGCGGCGCGGTCGCCGCGGGTTGCGCGCGGATATGGATGCCAAGCGCGAGTGCGAGGAAGGCTGTTGCGACGAGGAGCGTGTTTCTGCTTTCCGGCAATGGCATGATGCTTGGAGATGTTTTCGGTTGCGTTTTCCGTTAAAAATTTTGCGCATTATTTCAGGCGGCAAATAATACATATAGAAGAAAGCGCGTTTTGCAGCATCCCATGCGCAAGACGAGCTCGCGCCGCCGGCACATCGCAATGGACGATCGCCAATCAATTCAATTCCGCTTTTCAAATCATGATAAAACCCGGCCTTGGAAATAGAAATTCCCGTGTTGTGATTGCCGTTGCGCTGGCGGCTTGTTTGTCCGGCAGCAGCCTGCGCGCGGCGGGCGCCGAGACCCCGGCGCAGCGACAAATCGCCGCCGCCATGCTTCGCGCTTTCGACTGGCAAAGCGCGCACCGCACCACGCTGAACGCGCCGCCCGGCTCCGACCGCGGGCCGAGCGGCTGGGTGCATGGCGCGTTCATGACCGGCGTGATGGAAGCATGGCGCACGACGGGCGACAACGCATACCTCGATTACGCATGGAAAGCCGCCGAGGGCAACTCGTGGCAGCTCGGCCCGCGCTTCGAGCACGGCGACGACCACATCATCGGCCAGTCGTATCTTGAGCTTGCCGAAATCGACCCCGCGCGCGCCAACATCACGCCGACCAAGGAGGCATTCGACAAACTCCTCGCGCAAAAATACGACGGCGCGAAACTCCTCTGGTGGTGCGACTCGCTCTACATGCACCCGCAAGTCTGGGCGCGCCTCGCCAAGGCCGCCGGCGACACGAAATACCTCGACGAGATGGACCGGCTCTACTGGGCGTCCGTCGATTTTCTCTACGACAAGGGCGAGCGCCTTTTTTTCCGCGACAAAAACTACATGCCGCACGACAAGGATTTCAAACCCCAGGTCGTCAGGAAGGGCGCCACCAATTACTTCATCGAGCGCAACGGCAAAAAAATGTTCTGGTCGCGCGGCAACGGCTGGGTGTTCGCGGGATTGCCGCGCATCATGGATTACATCCCGAACAACGACCCGCGCCGCGCAAAATACGAAACACTTTTCAAGCAAATGGCCGCCCGCATCGCCGGGCTGCAATCGCCCGACGGCCTCTGGCGCATGGGCCTGCTCGACCCCGCCGCCTACGGCCACGGCGAGGAAAGCGGCAGCGCGTTCTTCATCTACGGACTCGCGTGGGGCGTGCGCACGGGCCTGCTCGACGCGGCGCAATACCGCCCCGTGATCGAACGCGGCTGGCGCGCGCTCCGCGCCTGCCAGCAACCCAACGGCATGATAGGCTACGTGCAGCCCATCGGCGCCGCGCCCGGCGATCACTCGGAAAACACATATCAGGAATACGGCACCGGCGGCTTTTTGCTCGCCGGCTCGGAAATGTTCAAACTCAACGCGCCGGGCATGGCCGCATTCGCCGCGAAGCCCGCGCGCGAGGCCGTTGAGCAACGCGCTTATCAAGTCGGTGTTCTCACGCGCATCATGGAACCGATGCTCACCGCCGCCGCCGAGGGGAAATTGAAGGAACAACTGCCCAAAATCGAAACACCGCGCGACCGCTTCGCACCGCTCGAAGCGCTCGGGCGCGGACTTGCCGGCATCGCCCCGTGGCTCGAACTCGGCCCCGGCGACGACGACGAGGGCAAACTCCGCGCGCGCTACATCGACCTCGCCGTGAAAGCCATCCGCCACTCCACCGATCCAAAATCGCCGGCATGTGTGCTCTTCGACGAACGCGGCCAGCCCCTGGTCGACACGGCGTTTCTCGCGCAAGCGCTCCTCCGCGCGCCGACGCAGCTTTGGGGTAATCTCGACGAACCAACACGCGCCAACGTCATCGCAGCGCTCAAGATTTCGCGCAAAACCAAACCGGGCAAGAATAACTGGGAACTCTTCAGCGCCACCGTCGAGGCCGCGCTCCTCAAATACACCGGCGAGTGCAACATCGAAGCCATCGAAACCGCCGTCAACGACCACAACACCTGGTATAAAGGCGATGGAACCTACGGCGACGGCGCGCAGTTTCACTGGGATTATTACAATAGCTTTGTGATTCAACCCATGCTCTGGGAAGTGCTCGAAGTGTGCGCCGAAAAAAATCTGCCCGTCGCGAAAAATCTCCCGGAAATCCAAAAACGCGCCCGCCGCTACGCCGCCGTGCAGGAAATGCTGATCTCGCCCGAAGGCACATTCCCGGTCATCGGGCGCTCCTCGACCTACCGTTTCGGCGCGCTGCAAACGCTCTGCTTTGTCGCGCTGCGCAACCAGCTCCCTCCCACACTCGCGCCCGGCGGCGTCCGCAACGCGCTGACCGCCGTCATCAAGCGCATGATCGAGGCGCCAGGCACGTTCGACGAAAACGGCTGGCTGCAACGCGGCGTCGCCGGACACCAGCCGCAAATGGCCGAGAGCTACATCAACAACGGCAGCATTTACCTGTGCACATTCGGCCTGCTGCAACTCGGCCTCCCGCCGGACGACCCTTTCTGGACCGAGCCAAGCCGCCCGTGGACGCAACAGCGCATCTGGGCCGGCGAAGACATGCCCGCGGATCATTCCATGTGAGATAATCGAAATAAGAAAAACCGAAAAAACGCAATCCAGCCAAACCGATGAACCGCAAACAATTCATGCGCACCCTCGCGCTCGCCGCCGCCGGAAGCGCCATCATCCCCCGAATCGCCTCCGCCCCCGCGCTCCCCAAAAAATGGACGCCGCCCCCGCCCGTCCCCGCGCTCCCCCAAACGCCCCTGCCCGGCATCTTTTCGGACGACGGCTGGACGTTCGCCCTCCTGCCCGACACACAACTCTACGCCGCCGACCACCCCGAAGTCTACCTGCGCCAAACCCAATGGCTTGCCGCGCGCAAAGACCACCTCAAGCTCTGTTTCGTCGCGCACGAAGGCGACATCGTTCACACCAACACCCACCCCGAATGGCTTGCCGCCCGCCACGCCATGAGCGAACTGAACCGCGCCCGCATCCCCTACAGCCTGGCCACCGGCAACCACGACACAGGCCCTTGGGGCAACACCGCCGACCGCGCGACGCTGCTCAACGACTATTTCACCAACCGCGACTACCGCCACAGCAAAGCCAGCGGCCTCTGCGAAAGATCCCGCGTCGAAAACAGTTGGCACAAAATCGCCACCCCGCACGGCGACAAGCTCGTCATCTCGCTCGAATTCGGCCCGCGCGCCACCGTGCTCGACTGGGCCAATAAAATCGTCTCTGAAAACGCCGCGCTCGACACCATCGTCGTCACGCACGCCTTCATGTATTACGACGACACGCGCTACGACTGGGCGCAAAAAGGGACAAAACAACGCTGGAACCCCCACTCCTACCCGCTCGCGAAAGAACCCGGCGACGTGACCGACGCCGCCGAAATGTGGGAACGCTTCATCTCGAAGCACGCGAACATTCGCTTCGTGCTCAGCGGCCACGTGCTGGAGACCGGTGTCGCCCGGCTCAGCACGCCGGGCAAGGACGGGCGACCCGTTCACCAACTCCTCGCCAATTACCAAAGCGGCGTGAAACCCGAGCGCGGCTATGGCGGCGGCGGATTCCTCCGCCTTATGCGATTTGCCGCCGACCGCAAGACCGTCGCCGTGAAAACCTACTCCCCCTGGTATGACCAATGGCTCGACGAGCCTGCGCACGATTTTGCGGTGGAGCTTTGAGTCCCGGCCTTTGTTATCCGAAAGCAAGCACATGAAACAAATGTCCCGCCAGAAGTCCCCCAGCCAGAACCGCCGCCCGAACGTGGGCATCACCATCGCGCAGGGGCTTGCGTTCATCGAGCAGGTGCGGCACGGCATCGTCGATTACGCGCGGGCGCGCGGCGGCTGGACGTTTTCGTTCATGCCGGAAATGATCGGGCCGTCCCTCGAATGGTTCAGACACATGCGCCTCGACGGGGCGTTCGCGCTTGTGCTCACCCCGCAAGACTTGCGTATTGCGCAAACTCTGCGCTTTCCCTGCGTCAACCTCGCCGGGCATATCGACCCCTCCGCCATACCATCGGTGATGGTCGATCACCGGCGCATCGGGCAGATGGCCGCCGAGCATTTGCTCGGGCTGGGATTTGCGCGGCTCGGCTATTACGGCACGGGCAACATGTGGTATAGCAGGCAGCGCCACGCCGGTTTCATGGACGCCGCGGCCCAGGCCGGGGCGGAATGTCATTCGCTTATCGTGCAACTCTTGCGGCACCCGTCGACGGTATGGCGCGACCAACACCGCCAGCTTGAGCGCTGGCTGCGCAGCCTGCGCCTGCCGGCGGGCATCATGGCCAGCATCGATCTGCGCGCCTCGATGATCGTGGATGTTTGCATGCAAATCGGCCTGCGCGTGCCCGACGATGTGGCCGTGCTTGGAGTGGACAACAACCAGGCCGTGTGCGAACTGGGCGCGGTGCCGCTTACCAGCGTTGCCCGCAACGATTGGAAAGTCGGCTGGGAGGCGGCGGCGATGCTCGACCGCCTCATGGCCGGGGAGTCGCTTTCCCAAAACCTTGTCTTCATCGAGCCGGAGCGCGTGGTGACTCGCAAATCGACGGAAACCATGCCCGTCAACGACCCCTTTCTTTCCAAGCTCATTGCCGGGGCGCGCGACGAGTTAAACAAACCCTTCGGGGTCGAATGGCTCGTGCAACGCAGCAAGCGCTCCCGGCGCTGGCTGGAAAGACGCTTCCTCAAAACACTCGGCCAGCCGCCGCACATGATACTCAACCGCCTGCGCGTCGCCAAGGCGCGCGAACTGCTTGCCAGCGCGGAACACGATGAGGCGCTGTTGTCCGACATAGCCGCGCGCTGCGGCTTTGCCGATTTGCGCCGCTTCCGCCTCGTCTTTTCCAAGCACACGGGAAGCACGCCAAGGCAGTTTCGCGACGCCGTGCGAAAGACCGTGAACGGGCGTGCCACGCGCATGCCTTGAAACCAAATCATCAACGCGCGCCATCCAAGCCCTGTCGCAAAATGGCCCGTGGATGCGGAAAAAAGCCCTCCGCCCGCGCACTGGAAAGCGGGCAGGATGACAATGCAGCCAGTCATCGCGCCACGCGCGGCGCGGCCGGTGGCGTGGCGAACACCCGAAACACCCAGAACAAAATAACTCCCGCCCGCACCATGAGACCCGAACAATGGGACATCTTCAAAAAAGCCGCCCTGCCTGGCAAACCGGGGCCGATTCCACTGGCCCTCATCATAGACAGCCCGTGGATTCCAGGATACCTCGGCATCGGGCACATGGATTTCTACTTGGACCCAGAGACATGGTTCCAAGCCCATCATAAAATCCACCAGGAGTTCCCCGACATCATATTCATACCATCTTGGTGGATGGAATACGGCATGGCCGCCGAGCCCTCGGCGCTGGGCGTTAAAATCAAATTCTGGCCCGACAACACACCCGGCGAAATCCCCGTGCTTTTCCGCATCGAGGACATCGAGAAACTGCCGCCCGTCGACGTGGAGCACGACGGCCTCATGGCGCTCAGCCTGCATCGCATGAGAATGCACCGCCAGCGCATCCTCGACCACGGCCACACACTGCCGCTGGTTGCCGCGCGCGGGCCGATGTGCTCCGCCGCCTTCGCCCGCGGCACGACCGAGTTCATGATGGACCTGGTCGACAAGCCCGAATGGGCGCGCCGCCTCCTCGAAATCACCACCAGCATGACAATCGACTGGATCAAGGCGCAAGCCCGCGCCTGCGGGCCGACCGTCGAGGGCTTTTTGCTGCTGGACGACATCGTCGGCTTTGTGGGCGGCGAAACCTACAAGGAATTCTGCCACCCATGCCTCAAGCGCATCTGCGGCGCGTTCCCCAAGGACTGGATTAAAATCTACCACAACGACGCCTCCATCGAGGCGTGCATGGAGCACCTGCCCGACGCCGGCTTCCATGTGCTCAACTGGGGCAAACAAATCGACATCGCCGAGGTGAAGACGCGCGTCGGCAACCGCATTTGCCTCATGGGCAATGTCAACCCGCTCGAAATCGGCGTGCGCGGCACGCCGGCGCAGGTGCGCGACGCCACGCTTGATGTCCTGGAGAAAAGCGGCGGCGAAAGGTTTGTTCTTTCAGTTGGCGGCGGCGTAAGCCCCGGCACGCCGCGCGCCAACATCCTCGCGATGCAACAAGCCCTGGCCGAGTATAATGACAGAAGGCATTTATAATTTTAGACCCCGCGACCCCCATGATTTTCACCACCAATCAACAAACATGAAACCAACCACAAACTCCACGCCGCGCTCCGGCTCCATGCACAATCACCTGAACCCATCCCGGCTTGCGCCGCTGTTTTTCCTGGCGGCGCTTGTCGCCGCGCGCGCGGACGCGCAGGAAATCATCCGCGTCGATGTCAGCGGCACGTCCGTCACGCTTGCCGCCAGCCCGCCCGCCGGCGACATTGTCAGCGGCGGAACCGGTGGCGTGCCGGCCACGGGCAACTCGGTCATTTTCAAGAGCAGCGGCGCCATGACCGGCGGCATCATCGGCGCCCCCGATATCGCCGGCAGCGGTTTTGAAAAACTAAGCATGGAAGGCGTGCTGTGGAAATTTGGCGGGCTTGCGCAACTCACCGGCGCCACGGCGGACACCCTGCACGTCACCACGGGAACCCTGCTGCTCACCGGCACCGTTGGTTTTGCCAACATCGCGGCCGGCGCCCCCGCCGTCACCATCGATTCCGGCGCCGTGTTGCAGCTCGGCGAAAACGTGGCCACGACAACAGGCACCCTCGTGGGCGGCGCCGGAAACCTCACCATCGTCGACAACGGCCGCCTCCTGCTCAACCGCAACGGCACCAGTTATTTTGAGCATAACCTCACAGGCTCAGGAACCTTTGAAAAAATCGGCGGGGGCGACCTCTGGATCACCGGCTCCAATTCGCACACGGGCGGCACGATTCTAAAGTCGGGCAACACCTACATCACCTCCGGCGCCTCGCTTGGAAACGGCCCGGTTTCGATAACTACGGGCGACCACAGGCTGCAAACCACGACACCGGGCGACTTCATCGTAAACGGCGATCTCCGCCTGACCGCCGGGCGCATCATCGTCGTCCTCGCCACCCCTCAGGACACCCTCCGATGGAACGTCACCGCCGCAAGCTCGACCTACAACAACACGGAATTCATCGTCCAGCGCGGCATCGCCGACTTGTCCGGCGACTTCGCGAAAATTCTGGGCGGGGCAAGCTCCCTGCGCTTTGACTACAACGGCTCGACCGCGCTGTTCTCCAGCGGCACAAGCGTCTTCAAAGCCCTCAACGTCGCCTCCTCGGGTGTGGCGGGGCTGCCACAGATACCGGCGACACTCTCCTTTGCAGTGGACCTCTCCAATCCCTCCAGCGCGTCCACGAGCCGCGTCATTGCAGGCTCGCTGAACATTGCCTCGGCGCTGGGCACCTACGTCGTCCTGCGCCCGGCCGCGCCGCCGACCGGCGCGCCCTCCGTCCCCGTTTCCCCATCGGGCACAAACCTGCTCACGATGGACGACGCCGCCACGAGCTTTGTCCACACCGCGACACTCTTCTCCCTCACCGTGGCCACCTCGACCATAACAAACCCCGCGCGCCTCATGCACATGCCCCTCGACCCCTCGCTGACCGCCGCCGCCGAGTCCATCCTGCCCTTTCAGCAAGGCGGCGCGCACGTCGCCGACCTCGTGCTCAATTACCGCTCCACCTCCGACGCCAAAGGCATCTACCTCGATTACGGACTCACCGGCGTCTCCATATTGGCCGGGCAAACGCTGAACATAACAAACGCCTCCGGCACCGGCGCCGACGGCGACCTCAACCTCCGCCTCACCGGCTCGGGAACCCTGATCCTCGCCGCGACCCGCGCCATCACCCTCTCCAACTTCTCAAACGACTTCAACGGCGCCACCACCATCACCAGCGGCTCGGTCACCATAAACGGCATCCTCGGCAAAGGCACCACCACCATCAACCCCGGCGTCACGCTCCAAGTCGGCAACGGCTCCGCCCCCGAGGCCGGCGCCGTTTCCAATGCCGGCGCCAGCATCATCAACAGCGGCACCCTCCTCTACAACTTCACCGGCGGCGTCACCGGCGCCGGCCACATCATCTCCAGCAACATCTCCGGCGCCGGCATGGTCCGCCTCGACAACACCGGCATAGCCAAACTCTCCGGCACCAACACCTTCACCGGCGGCCTCCTCGTCACCGGCGGCAACAAGGAAGTCGAAAACATCTACTCCCTCGGCCTGGGCAACGTCACCATCGACAACGGCGCCACCTTCTGGCTCATCCCCGCAAACCCCGGCGACCAAATCTGGAACCGCCAGTTGACCACCGTGGGCACTGGCCGCCTCGTCGTCCGCATGGCCACGCCCACCGACACCTTCTCCTTCCAAAACGCAAGCACCGTCTGGACCGGCACCGGCTCCGGCGACTCCATCATCTTCCAACGCGGCACCTACCTCCTCGACAACCAAGCCTCCATCGCCATCGCCGGCAGGCAACTCGCCATCGACGGCGGCACCATCACCAAAGTCGCCCCCGGCACCCAACGCTTCAAATCCATCAACTTCAGAACCAGCGACAACTCCGGCCTCGGCTACCGCATCGTCACCTTCGACGCCGACTTCAGCACCCCCGGCTCCCCCGTCTTCAGCAGCCTCCTCCTCGACGCCATCACCGTCACCCCCAACATCACCATCCGCTTCGACAGCTCCTCGCCCCTCGGCGCCATCCCCACGCCCCCGATGACCCCCGGCGCCAACCTCCTCGTCATGGACAACGACACCAGCAACATCGCCTTCACCGGCACCCTCGTCTCCTTTGCCCTCCCCACCGCCAGCATCTCCGCCGGCGACCTCTCCCGCGTCCAACTTGACCAGCAAATCTACGTCAACGGCACCGCCGCCGACTCCTACTCAGTCGGCTCCGACTACATCCAAGGCGGCGCCCCCGTCGCCAAACTCCTCTACGGCTACAGCCTCGGCGCCGACACCAAGGGCGTCTACCTCAACGCCGGCTTCGCCGGCATCGACGTCCTCGCCGGAAAAACCCTCACCTTCTCCGACGACACCACCGCCACCCCCGGAGCCAACGAATTCAGCCTCCGCATCACCGGCTCGGGCAACCTCGACATCCGCGCCACCGACACCATCATCCTCTCCAACCGCTCCAACACCGTCTCCGGCATGACCACCGTCAGCACCGGCACACTCCTGCTCACCGGCAACCTCCCCGGCGGCGCCACCATCAACCCCGGTGCCACCCTCCAAATCGGCAACCTCAACGTCCTCGGCGAAGTCGGCCGCAACCTCGTCCACAACGGCACCCTCCTCCTCCGCCGCACCAGCGGCACCTACGCCTTCAACATCTCCGGCACCGGCCAGGTCGTCCTCGACTACGGCACCGGCATCTACCTCACCGGCTCCAACACCCACACCGGCGGCGTCCAGTTTGCCGGCCCCGCCGCCAGCTTCTACATCGGCTCCCGCTACGCCCTCGGCTCCGGCCCCGTCACCATCGCCCCCGCCGCCGCCAACACACGCATCGACGTCTGGCTCACCCCCGTCCAGACCGGCGATTTTATTTTCGACAACCCCCTGGCTTGGACCGCCACCAACTCCCGCCTCATCGTGTTCCTTAAGCAACCCACCAACCACTTCGCCTTCACCGACTCCACCGACCAAACCTTCACCGGCCACTTCATTGGCCAGCGCGGCACCTACGAACTCTACGGCGAAACCGCCGCCGTCCTCGCCAATGCCAACACCCTCCGCTTCGACAGAGGCAGCACCCTCCTCATCGGCTCCACCGGCACCACCACTCTCAAGGACCTCACCCTCTCCAGCGGCAACCCCGCCAACAGCACCGACCCCTACACCAGAATCATCCTCGACGCCGACTTCACCCACCCCGAAAACCCTGTCATCCTCAGCAACCTCTCCATCACCAGCCGCCTCGCCGTCGGCGACCAGACCAGCATCCAGCTCAACCACACCGGCGCCATCCCCATCCCCGTCTTCACCCCCCCCGCCCCCGGCGAAAACATCCTTAACGTCGACGACGAAATCAACGCCAACGGCTTCGCCGTGAAACTCATCGACATCACCCCCGGCGCCACCGTCACCTATTCCGACGGCGCCATCAACTGGCTCGCCAACATGGTCCTCCGCGACTCCTCCGGCGACCGCATCGACGCCGCCAACAACTTCACCTTCACCCAAAACGGCGACCCCATCGGCACCGGCTACTCCAACTACTTTGTCGGCCTCCAGCCCGACGGCCTCTACATGACCTACGGCCTCGCCCGCCTCGACATCGACGCCGGCAAAACCCTCCTCCTCGAAGGCGACACCCCCGCCAGCAACGACTTCACCGCCATGCTCTCCGGCGCCGGCAACGTCGACATCCGCGCCACCAACATGATCAAACTCGGCACCTACTACGGCGAAAGCACCCTCACCGGCACACTCACCGTCCACACCGGCACTCTCTCCTTCGCCACCCCCGTCGCCCTCAGCCCCGCCTCCACCGTCGAACTCAAACCCGGCACCGCCATGGACCTCAACTTCACCAACCAATCCATCGGCACCTTCAACGCCCCCGCCTCCACCTCCATCTACCTCCACTCAGGCCGCCTCACCCTCTCCCAAACCGCCGCCATCGACGCCACCCTCGCCGGCGACGGCATCATCACCATCGCCAGCAACGCCACCGCCGACATCGGCGGCAACAACCCCCGCCTCGACGCCAACTGGACCGTCAACGCCAACGCCACCCTCAACTTCCGCACCCCCGAAGCCGCCGGCATCGGCCAAGTCTCCGGCGCCAACGCCACCACCAGCCGCATCAACCTCACCGGCATCCCCGGCGGCACCTTCAACGCCGCCGTCGCCGGCAGCGGCGTCCTCACCATCGCCTCCTCCACCCTCGCCATGACCAAGCAAGTCACCATCACCACCTTCAACATCAACTCCTCCGACCTCACCGTCCGCCACCCCGGCGGCCTCTCCGCCACCACCCTCACCCAAGCCACCGACTCCATCATCCGCATCGACACCAACAGCCACATTACCGCCAACACCCTCCGCCTCACCAACAGCACCCTCGCCTTCGTCCCCCAAGCCGACGGCTCCAACGGCAACCTCATCGTCACCTCCCTCCAAAGCAACGGCGCCACCCCCGTCCACATGAACGCCAACCTCGCCACCGCCGGCGCCGCCGACAGCATCATCGTCACCGGCAACGTCACCGGCGACTACATCCTCGACATCGCCAACGTCGCCCCCGGCGGCAAAGCCGACCCCGGCGCCGTCTTCCGCATCGTGCGCGCCCCCGAACCCGGCGTTCTCGACCCCGACCCACTCTCCCACTTCACCCTCAAGGACGGCTGCCTCGAAGCCGGCGCCCTCACCTACGAACTCATCCGCGGCGACCCCGCCAACGACACCCTCGTCCTCAACGACCCCTATAGCTACTACCTCGCCGTCGCCACCGCCCGCCCCCTCACCCGCACCGCCCAAGCCGTCCTCGCCACCGCCGCCGCCGCCGGCATGGACTGGCACTACACCCTCGACACCCTCGCCAACCGCATGGGCGACCTCCGCCGCGAAATCACCACCACCAACCAAACCCGCTTCCGCAACACCTGGGCCCGCTCCTCCGCCTGCAAACTCAATGCCGACCCCGCCATCACCGGCGCCTCCTTCACCCAGGAAGCCTACAACATCACCTTCGGCGTCGACTCCGGGCGCCGCCTCGCCTCCTCCGCCGCGCTCCTCCTCGGCTTCTACGGCGACATCGGCTACGTTGACCGCGACTTCGACAACCGCGGCGCCGGCGTTACCAACAGCTTCGCCGCCGGCCTCTACTCCACCTGGCTCCACCCCAGCGGCTGGCACCTCGACCTCGTGTTCAAAGCCGACACCCGCCGAAACCACTTCTCCGCCCTCGCCATTGACGGCACCCAAGCCAAGGCCCGCTACACCGCCGGCACCCTCGCCGGCTCCCTCGAACTCGGCCGCAAAATCCAACTCGGCAAATCCTGGTGGATCGAACCCGGCCTCCAGCTCGCCGCCGCGCACTTCTTCAAAAACAACTACACCACCGACAACGCCATCGCCGTCGCCATCGCCGCCACCACCGCCATCCAATACCGCGCCCAAGCCCGCATCGGCTACGACAACGCCAACGGACGCCTCCAACCCTACGCCCGCCTCGCCTACGCCCGCTGCGACGCCGGCTCGCTCAACATCACCGCCGACGACAGCAAACTCCCGCGCGACACCGGCTACGACGACACCCGCTACGAATTTGCCCTCGGCGCCTCCTACCTCTTCAACCGCGCCAACCAACTCTACATGGAATACGAATACGCCCATGCCGGCAATTACCGCCGCCCCTACTCCTTCAACCTCGGCTTCCGCCACCTCTGGTAACCGCCCCCGCCACGCCGACACCAACTTAACTCAAACTCAAAACCTAAACTCCTCTCACCATGAAAACCCTCCGCATCCTCCTCTCATTATTCATTATACATTCCACATTCTTCATTAGCCGCGCAGCGGCGCAGCAAACCACCGGCGCCATCCAAGGCCGCGTCTACCTCCCCTCCGCCGACCTCTACCTTGAAAACGCCCTCATCACCGTCGAAGGCACCAACCGCACCGCCCTCACCGACGGCATCGGCGCCTACGTCCTCGGCAACCTCCCCGCCGGCCCCGCCAAAGTCACCGCCAGCTTCACCGGCTACCCCTCCCGCACCTTCACCATCGACATCCAGCCCGGCAAAACCACCACCCTCGACATCGACATCCTCCGCACCCCCGCCCCCAAAACCACAGGCAAGGACGACGATGTTGTTCTACTCGACCGCTTCGTCGTCAACGCCGACCGCTTCGAAACCGGCGCCGCCCTCGCACGCAACGAACAACGCTTCGCCGCAGACATCCGCACCGTCGTCTCCGCCGACGAATTCGGCGAAAACCCCTCCGGCAACATCGGCGCCTTCCTCAAAAACCTCCCCGGCGTCGCCCTCGTAAACACCAACGGCGAAGCCCGCTCCATCTCCATCGACGGCGTCAGCCCCGACGACGTCCCCATCACCTTCGCCGGCTTCAGCCTCGCCAACGCCGCCTCCGGCTCCCAAAACCGCCGCGTCGAACTCGACGGCGTCTCCATCACCAGCGCCTCACGCATGGAAATCACCTTCGCCCCCACCCCCGAAATCGAGGGCCGCGCCCTCGCCGGCTCCGTCAACATCGTCCCCCGCAGCGCCTTCGAATTTCGCGCGCCCCGCTTCGAGATAAAAACCTGGATCATCTTCGACGGCGACCACTTCTCCCTCGCCAAATCCCCCGGCCCCCACTTCACCCCCACCCGCAAAGCCGGCCCCAACGCCGCCTTCTCCTACATCGTCCCCGTCAGCAAAAAATTCGGCTTCTCCGTCTCCGCCGGCCGCTCCTACTACTACAACGCCAAGCAATTCCAGCGCACCTACTGGCGCGGCTCCTCCGACGGCGTCGACAACGTCCACTTCCCCATCACCAATGTCGACAACCCCTACCTCTCCCGCATCGACCTGGAGCAAGGCTCCTCCCTCAACGAGCGCATCAGCCTCGCCCTCACCGCCGACTGGCGCATCTCCCGCACCGACCGCCTCTCCTTCGCCCTCCAATACGGCTATCAGGAAATCAACTTCAACAACCGCACCCTTATCATCGCCATCCAAAATTTCGACGCAGCCGCCGCCAACCTCCTCACACCCTACTACTCCGAGGGCAACGGCTACATCCGCCAAAACCAGATGTCCCGCCGCAAATCCGGCACCACCTACACCCCCACCCTCACCTGGCGCCACTACGGCCCCAAGTGGAAAATGAACGCCGGCATCGCCTACTCCGAAGCCACCAACCACTACGCCGACATCCCCAACGGCTACTTCTACAGCGCCCAAGCCGACCGCGGTAACCTCAAAATCATCTTCGACGACATGCAATACACCGGCCCCCGCCGCATCTCCGTCACCGACCTCGGCGGCGTCAACGCCCCCATCAACCCCTACTCCCTCGACGCCCTCTCCATCACCAACGTCTACACCCGCGAAAACGACTCCTACGAAAAAATCACCAACGGCTTCTTCGACATCCGCCGCGACTTCATGCTCGGCTCCCGCATCCCCCTCTTCCTCAAAGCCGGCTACAACTACAAACAAACCAAGCGCGGCATCGACAACGTCGACAACCTCGACTGGCGCTACCTCGGCGCCGACGGCATCCCCAGCGCCGCCGGCAACGACTCCACCACCGGCGTCATGCTCCCCTTCGCCTCCAACGACGACGGCGCCAAACGCTTCATCGACCCAAGTTTCTCCAC